>OFSA01000046.1_pt1 | contig 21079 bp, 17 predicted proteins | sample 1543241 | NCBI WGS metagenome assembly OFSA01 (sample SAMN05442508, study PRJEB24371) | freshwater metagenome | isolation source: Freshwater Lake | place: Canada: Niagara | collected 2012-08-09 | reverse complement strand
TCGAAGGAGTATCAGGAACTAGTTCGCAAAATTGACCAGAAAGTGGCCGTAGCGAACGCAACCCTGGTCAAAGTTCCTTTCGACCTAGCCCACTGGCAACAAGTTGCTGCCGAGTGCTTCCCCAACGGCCTGCCCAAACCCTATTCCGACGACCCCACGCAATGGCTGTTCCACGGCCACCCTCAGCCCGCCACCGACCCGCTGCAAGTGGCAGTCGCCCGCTTGCTGGGCTACCGCTGGCCGGCAGAGACCGACACGGCGATGGAACTGTCCGACGAAGCCCGCGCCTGGATCGCCCGTTGCGACAAGCTGAATGAACACACCGACGACGACGGCATCGTCTGCCTGCCCTCGGTGCGCGGCGAAACACCCGCACACGACCGCTTGCTCAAGTTGCTGATTGCCGCCTGGGAAACCGTAGAACCCGGCAGTTGGAAGCCCTCTGTGCTCGACAAACTGCTGGCCGAGGCCGACTGTGCAGGCAAGGGCCTGGACGTGTGGCTGCGCGAAAAATTCTTTGAGCAACACGCCAAACGCTTCCACCACCGCCCCTTCATTTGGCATGTATGGGACGGCCAGCAAGACGGCTTTGCCGCGCTGGTCAACTACCACACGCTCGACACTAAGAACCTGGAACGCCTCATCCATACCTATCTGGGCGCATGGATTGGCAAACAGGAAGAAGGCGTGAGGGAACAAGTCGATGGAGCCCCAACACGCCTCGCAGCCGCGCAAGACCTGAAGCGCCGCCTGGAACTGATTTTGGAAGGCGAACCGCCCTACGACATCTTCGTGCGCTGGAAAAAGCTGTCAGAACAACCCATCGGCTGGAACCCAGACTTGAACGATGGCGTGCGCCTCAACATCCGCCCCTTCATGAGCGCCGAAGTGCTGCGCCATAACAAGAAACCCAAGCTCAATATCAACTGGGACAAGGACCGTGGCAAGGATGTAGAAAGCGCCCCGTGGTTTCATAAGTTCAAAGGTGAACGCATCAATGACCACCATTTAACGCGGGCCGAGAAAATGGCAGCAAGAGCGAGTGATCCATGAAAAAAGGGGACGCTCTATGAGTAACGAGACTGTAGGCCAAACGCTTCTTGCAGCGGTACAAACAACAGCCAAGGGCAATTCGCATACATCCACATCCACTGCAGCAGTGCTCTGGCCCGACAAGGAACGTCAGTGGCAGGCAGCCTTACCGGCCCTGCAGAAATTGATGCCAAGCCTGTTTGTACTCGGTCCCTACCAACCCGAGCAACGCAGCGGCCCAGCAATATGGCTCAAATGTGCCATTGCGGGCTTTCTACCCGAGCTTCAGTTTAACGAGATACCCGTCATCTACCTGCCCGGCATCAGTCGTGCCGACCTGCGCGCCATTAAAAGCTGTTCCCGTGACCTGCAACCCCTGGCCGAATTGCAATACCGGGGCGTGTTCTGGAGCCAGACTAACGCCAAGGACTGGACCATCAGCGCCTTTCTGTCGTCGAAGCATGGCGGCCTGGGCCTGGACCTTGCTCAGGACAAGGCAACTCAGGAAGCATTGAGTCAGGCCCTACAGGCAGGCGTGCTCCTGCACTGCACGCTGGACGCTCTCAAAGGCCGCGCCCTCAATGCCGAATGGCTGCTGAACCTGCTGGCACCCAATCCAACCCGGGACCTCCTGCAATGGATGAATGACCCAGAGGCCACTCGCCAACACTGGAGCGATGTGCTCTGGGATGTGTTCGTCAAACGCTGCAAGGCGGATTTTGACTTCGACCCCGTGGCTGATGGCGTACTGGTTGCGGCAGAACGTCTCGCAAAACGTGCAGGCAAATGGGCAGCCGTCTCAGTCCTCTACCATGATTCATTCGGCAGCTTCCCTCATGTGTTTACACAGCTCGCCAAACTGCAACCGCCTCAGTTAAGCCTGTTCCCAGACCATGAACAGTTGGCGGGCTACCCGCAGATCAATGAGCAAGGCGAGGATAGCCTGCGCTACACGCTGTATGCCTGCGCAGCCATGGACGCGCCACAGGCACGTATGGCGCTCCTTGCTGCCGAAAAGGAACACGGGGCGCGGCGCACCTGGCTTTGGGCGCGCATGGGGCACTCCCCGCTGGCTGTCGCATTGGAACATCTGGTCGAGGTCGCTCAGCGCAGTGCAAGCGTGCCGATTGGGCAAACACCAGCGGAACTTGCACAGCGCTATCAGCAGTCTGGATGGCAGCTTGACTACGCAGCCCTCCAGACGCTGGCTGCTGTCCATACCAGAACTGATCTGGAAGCAGTCAGTGGCGCGCTACGGGCGATCTATCTGCCCTGGCTAGAAGAAACCGCGCGCCGCTTGCAGGAGGCCGTCAAGGCCGCAGGAGGTCTCCCCTTGATAAAGGCTGAAACAGCCACTGCCGGAACGTGTACGGTCTTCGTCGATGGCTTACGCTATGACCTGGCGGTCCAGCTTGTGCAACAACTCAGCGCATTCGGCAACACCCATCTTTCAGCACGCTGGACCAGCCTGCCCTCAGTCACCGCTTCCGGAAAAGCGTGGTGCTCCCCCGTGGCAGAGCACATCAGCGGCACCGTCGAGGATGTGGAATTCGAACCGCGTGTGACAGCGGATGGCAAGCCGCTATCGGCCCACAACTTGCGCAAACTCTTGAGCGAGTCTGGCGTTCAACCCCTGGACAAGCATGAGACGGGGGATCCGCAGGGACAAGCCTGGACTGAAACCGGCGACCTTGACCATTATGGCCATGAACATGGCATCCGCCTGGCGCGTGACCTGGATACCCAATTGAGCCCTATCGTTGAGCGCATCAGCGAACTGAAAGATGCCGGCTGGCAGCGTATCCGCATCGTCACTGACCATGGCTGGCTGTTGATGCCAGGGGGTTTGCCCAAATCCGAGCTGCCCAAGCATCAGACCGAAACCCGCTGGGGGCGCTGCGCGGTGTTGAAAGACAGCGCTTATGGAACTCCGCTGACCTTCGGCTGGGACTGGTGCAAGGCTGTTCAGGTGGCCTACGCGCCCGGCGTTACCAATTTCATTGCCGGAGCTGAATACGCCCACGGCGGGATCAGCCTGCAGGAATGCCTGGTGCCCATCGTGCAGTTGGACTGTGCCGGAGCCGTCGGAGCCGCTGCGGCGGTCACGATTCAATCGGTGATCTGGAAGGGACTGCGCTGCATCATCACAGTCGAGGGTGCCTCTGCCGGCCAACACGTCGATATCCGTACCAGGGCTGCCTCGGCCACAACGTCAATTGCCGCCAGCGTTAAGCCTTTGGAGAGTGGCAAAGCCAGCCTTGCCGTAGCGGACGATGAATATTTGGGCGCAGCAGCCCTAGTAGTCGTGCTCGGCACGGATGGCGAGGTTCTGCAAAAGCAGGCCACCACGGTAGGAGACTAAACATGCAACTGGATGAATTGGATCGCAAGGCCACCACCGCTTTTGAAGGCTACGTGGTGCGCAAGGACCTGGTGCGCACCTTCAGCCGTCAGTTTCCGGTGCCGACCTATGTTGTGGAGTTCCTGCTGGGCCGCTACTGCGCGACCATCGACGAAGCGGAAATCCAGGAAGGCCTGGATATTGTGCAACGCCAGCTCAGTTCGCGTACCGTCAAGGCCGGCGAAGAAGAACTGTTCAAGGCTCGGGCGCGGGAGTCGGGTTCCGTCAAAATCATCGACATCATCACCGCCCGGCTGGATTCCAAGACCGATTCCTATATTGCCACCTTGCCCAGTCTGCGACTGAACGATGTCCGGCTGACCCCCGAAATGGTCAAGGACAATGAGCGCATGCTGACCGGCGGCTTTTACGCTGAAGTCACCTTGGGCTACGACGCCTCCATTGCTCAGGAGAAGAATGGCCGTCCCTTTGGAGTAGATGCGCTGCGCGCCATCCAGTTATCCAAGCGCGAGGTGCTCAATGTGCTGGCCGTGGGCCGCAAGAGCTTCTCAAGCGCCGAATGGCGTCACCTGCTGCTGCGCAGTGTCGGCTTTGAGCCGGCGACGCTTACCGAGCGTGGCAAGGATGCGCTGCTGTTGCGCATGGTGCCGTTCGTTGAACGCAACTATAACCTGGTCGAACTGGGCCCACGCGGCACAGGCAAATCGCACCTGTTCCAACAGATTTCGCCCTATGCCCACCTGATTTCCGGTGGTAAGGCCACGGTGGCCCGCATGTTCGTCAACAACGCCAACGGTCAGCGCGGCCTGGTCTGCCAGTACGATGTGGTCTGCTTCGATGAGGTGTCGGGCGTGTCCTTTGACCAGAAGGACGGCGTCAATATCATGAAGGGCTACATGGAAAGCGGCGAATTCTCGCGCGGCAAGGAAAGCATCCGCGCCGACGGCTCCATCGTGCTGGTCGGCAACTTTGAAGTCGATGTCGAACACCAGCAACGCATCGGCCACCTGTTTGGCCCGTTGCCGCCCGAGATGCGCGATGACACCGCCTTCATGGATCGCATCCATTGCTTCCTGCCCGGTTGGGATGTGCCCAAGCTCAATCCCGGGCTGCTTACCGAGCATTTTGGCCTGGTCAGCGATTTCCTCTCCGAGTGCTTCACGCAACTGCGCAACCAAAGCCGCGTATCAACGTTGCAAGGGCGCGTCTATTGGGGTGGCGCACTGTCTGGCCGAGACCTCAACGGGGTCAACAAAACAGTCAGCGGACTGCTCAAACTGCTCTATCCAAGTGCTGAAACACCGGTCAGCGATGCGGATCTGGAGTGGGCCGTGCGCCTGGCGCTGGAAGTGCGCCGCCGGGTGAAGGAGCAACAAAAGCGCATCGGTGCCGCAGAGTTCCGCAACACCCATTTCAGCTACACATTTGGAGCCGAAGGCGTCGAAAAATTTGTCAGCACCCCGGAGTTGCAAAGCCAGGGCGGTATTGGGGATGAGCCGTTGGAATGCGGCCAGATTTGGACCTTGAGTCCGGGTGGCCAGGATGAGCACCCTGGATTATTCAGACTGGAAGCCACCGAAGGGCCGGGGAGCGGTGTGCAGGTACTCAACAACCCGGTGCCCGCGCCATTCAAGGAGTCGATTCGCTGCGCCGAGCAAAACCTGTATGCCCGTGCCCAGCAGTTGGTAGGGGATCGTGATCCGCGCGCGCATGAATTTTCAGTTCAGATCAGAAGCTTTGATGCTGCCAAGTCTGGCGCCAAGATTGGCGTGGCTGCGTTGATTGCGTTATCCAGCGCGCTGTTGAAGAAGTCGGTTCGCGGGGGCCTGGTGGTGGTTGGCGAAGTAACCCTGGGTGGCACCATCGAGCCTGTGCACAATGCCGTGACTCTGGCTGAGATTGCTGTGGAGAAAGGGGCCAAGTCACTGCTGTTGCCGGTGTCGTGCCGGCGGCAATTGTTCGATCTTTCGGATGAGATGGCGACCCGACTGGATGTCGAGTTTTACCTGGATGGCCGGGACGCTTTATTGAAAGCCTTGGTTGATTAGGACAAACCCCCTCCCGGGCGGGAGAGGGCCTGCAATGCTTAGGCGGCGTACTGTGCGGCAACGAAATCCCAGTTGACCAGATTCCAGAATGCCTCGACGTACTTGGGCCGCAGGTTGCGATAGTCGATGTAATAGGCGTGTTCCCAGACATCGCAGGTCAGCAGCGCGGTCTTGCCGCTGGTCATCGGCGTGCCGGCATTGGACGTGCTCATCAGCTCCACCGAACCGTCAGCATTCTTGACCAGCCAGCCCCAACCCGAACCAAAGGTACCGATCGCGACCTTGGCAAACTCCTCCTTGAACGCCGCGAAGGAGCCAAACTTGGCATTGATCGCTGCCGCCAGCGCGCCGCTCGGCTCGCCGCCGCCATTGGGCGACAGGCAGTTCCAATAGAAGGTATGGTTCCACACCTGCGCGGCATTGTTGAACACGCCGGCGGACGATTTCAGCACAATCTCTTCCAGGCTGGCGTTCTCGAACTCGGTGCCCTTGATCAGGTTATTCAGGTTGGTGACGTAGGTCTGGTGGTGCTTGCCGTAGTGGAATTCCACGGTTTCCGCGGAGATGTGCGGCTCCAGCGCATTCTTGGCATAGGGCAGTTCGGGCAGTTGATGAACCATGGCGTGCTTCTCCATCAGCGGTTGTAGGACAGAACTCGATAGACACATAGCGCCCGCTTAGAGTCCGCAGGCAACAGCCGGTTCCGATCACCGGCAGCCCTGGGCCAAGCGTGGCGCGACGCGGGCTAGTCTATTGGAGTTTCACCGTGATTGATTTCGCCTCGGTCCATCCTCGACTCATCAATCCGAAAATTCGCGCTTCACCGCAACCCCGCCGGCGTACCGACAGGTGGCTGTGTTGCTCCACGCGCTTGAGTTCGGGCACCCCCTGCCCTACTGCTTTCGCAAAAAACGCCCGGCGGGTTTTACGTGTTCTTCCGGGTCTTCTTGACACAACCGCATACCCTAACCAAAGGTGATTTTATCAGGACCCCGCACGAGGTTCACGGTGAAACAGCCTGCGGATTCGCCCGCGCGCGCTCCGCTGCCCAACCGGGCTGGGGGGCGTCATCCACCCATGGATTCCTTGACGCCGCCCCCAGGTGATGCAACGCGAGTGGCGGCCGAAGCGGGTGTGCTATCCTTGCCGCCATCCACGTCCCGGACCGGCACAGGACCGCTGTTCGGGCGCCGCCTTGCCCTTCACGGAGATCTTCCCGCATGAACACGTTCAGTCCCGTCCTTGCCCTGCTGATGGCCTTGGCTCTTACCGCTTGCACCGGCATGGGCGGCGGCTCCACCAGCAGCGACGGTACCAGCAGCGCCGCCAGCATGAGCGACAGTGATCGCGGCGGCGCGCAGGCCAACGACAGCGAAATCACCCGCGCCATCGAGAACGCCTTCAAGCAGGACGAGCTGCTGTCCAGTACCAGCATCTCGGTCAGCAGCAGCGGTGGCGTGGTCAGCCTCAGTGGCAGCCTGACCGCCCGCGCCGCCAACCGCGCCGTATCGCTGGCCCGCTCGGCGCCGGGCGTGCGCCGCGTGGTGTGGGCTAATATCAATTACCTGCCCGAATAAACTCCCCAGCGCCCACGGCTCCGGCCTGGCGCCGAGCCCTACTCTGCACCGGAGACGCTCACCATGTGTGGTATTGGCGGCGAACTGCGCCTTGACGGCGGCGAACCCGACTGGACCCTGATGGGGCGCATGTTGCAGCGCCTGGCCCGGCGCGGCCCCGATCATGAAGGCACCTGGTCCGATGGCCCGGTGCTGCTTGGCCATCGCCGCCTGTCGGTGATCGACCTGAGTGACCGTTCCAATCAGCCGATGGTCGATTCCGATCTGGGTCTGGCTTTGGTGTTCAACGGCGCGATCTACAACTACCGCGAACTGCGCCGCGAACTGCTGGCCAAGGGCTACCGCTTCTTTTCCGAGGGCGATACCGAAGTCATCCTCAAGGCCTATGCCGAATGGGGCGAGCACTGCGTCGAGCACCTGCTCGGCATGTTCGCCTTTGCCATCTGGAATATCCGCGAGCGCAGTCTGTTCCTGGCCCGCGATCGGCTGGGCATCAAGCCGCTGTATTACAGCCGCAGCGCGCAAGCATTCCGCTTCGCCTCCAACAGCCAGGCACTGCTGGAGGCGCCGGATGTCGATACCGCGATTGATCCGGTCGGCCTGCATCATCAACTCACCCTGCACGCGGTGATTCCCGCGCCCCGCACCCTGTTGCGCGGCATCCGCAAGCTGGCGCCGGCCACGACCCTGACCCTTGACGCCTATGGTCGCGAGCGCAGCCGGACTTACTGGCGACTGCGGGCACAGCGCCCGGACACGCCGCGCAGCGAGGCGGAATGGACCGAAGCGGTGCATGACGCGCTGCGTCTGGCCGTGCGCCGGCGGCTGGATGTCGCCGATGTGCCGGTGGGCGTACTGCTCTCCGGCGGCCTTGATTCCAGCCTGCTGGTGGCACTGCTGGCCGAATCCGGAGTGCGCGACCTGCGCACCTTCTCGGTCGGCTTCGAGGATCAGCCCGAGGAAAAGGGCAGCGAATTCGAATATTCCGATCCGGTGGCCGCCCGCTACCAGACCCGCCATCACAAATACCTGATCCCCAACGATCAGGTGCTCAAACGCCTGCCGGAAGCCGTGACCTGCATGGCCGAACCAATGGTCGGTCAGGATGCGGTCGCCTTCTTCCTGCTCGCCGAGCAGGTGTCGCAGGCGGTCAAGGTGGTGCAAAGCGGCCAGGGCGCCGACGAAGTGTTCGGTGGCTATTTCTGGTATCCGCGCATGGCCGCCGACACTGGCAGCGATCTGGAGCGCTTCCGCCGCCACTACTTCGATCGCGACCATGCCGAATGGCTGGACACGGTTGCACCGGCCTATCACGGTCCCGATCACAGCGCCGCGTTGATCGCCGAGCGCCTGGCCGAGTCCGGCGCCGATACCTATCTTGATCAGGTGCTGCGCCTGGACGTGACCACGCTGATCGTCGATGACCCGGTCAAGCGGGTCGATAACATGACCATGGCCTGGGGCCTGGAAGCGCGCGTGCCGTTCCTTGACCATGAACTGGTGGAACTGGCCATGCAATTGCCACCGGAGTTGAAGATCGGTGGCGACGGCAAGTATGTGCTGAAGAAAATCGCCCGCGGCCTGCTGCCCGACGCGGTCATCGACCGGCCCAAGGGCTATTTCCCGGTGCCGGCCTTGAAGTTCGTGCGCGGGCCGTTTCTCGACTTCATGCGCGAGGTGCTCGATTCGCGCGCCTGCCGGGAACGCGGTTTGTTGCAGCGCCCCTATCTGGATAAGCTGCTAGCCGAACCGGAGCAGCACCATACCCGCCTGCTCGGCAGCAAGCTGTGGCATGCAGCGCTGCTGGAACTGTGGCTGCAATTGAATGTCGATTCGGCCAAGCAGCGCGGTGCTGCAACCCCGGCGTCGCTCCCGGTCTAATGCCACGCTTCTGCCTTCATCAACCTTTGCCGTCGAGGTCACCCATGGACGCCTTGGAACGCATCAAAGAGCAGGTCGAAAACAATCCGGTTGTGATCTACATGAAAGGCACCCCGGATGCGCCGCGTTGTGGCTTTTCGCATCGCGCCTCGCAGGCCCTGATCTCTACCGGCCTGCCATTTGCCTATGTGAATGTGCTGGAAGACCCGGAAATCTTCGACAACCTGCCCCGCTATGCCGATTGGCCAACCTTCCCGCAGATCTACATCGGCGGCGAACTGGTCGGCGGCTGCGACATTACCCTGGAACTACAGCAAAGCGGCGAACTGCAAAAGCTGGTCAGCGAAGCCGTCGCCAAGGCGGAGCCGCCCGCAGCCTGATCCGCCCGCACTGCTTTATCACCCCACCCGCGCCCGGTTCCGCCGGGCGTTTTGCATTCTGAAAAAATCTTGCAGTTCAGTTGCGGTTTTAGTGGGCTTGGCAGAAAATGCGAATCACTATCATTTAAAGCTTAAAGCGCGCCCACATGAATCCAGTGCACAGAACGCTGCTTTCCGAACTCAAGATCGGCCAGGCCGGCATTATCGAACAGCTTGAAGCCGAGCAACCGTTTCGCCAGCGCCTGATGGCGCTGGGCTTTCGTATCGGCAAGGAAGTGCGCCCGGTGCGCCAGGCCCTGTTTGGCGGTCCGCTGCAGGTGCGCGTCGGCAGCGTCAACGTGATGCTGCGCCGTAACGATGCCGCACTGATCCACGTCTGGGCCAATGATTGATGAAACGCATTGCCCTGCTGGGCATGCCCAACACTGGCAAGTCCACCTTTTTCAACCGTCTGACCGGCGCCAGTGCGCGCATCGGCAACTGGCCCGGCATCACGGTTGATTTGCTGGGTGCGCGCATCCTGCTGGGTGCCGATATCGTCGAAGTGATCGACCTGCCGGGTCTGTACGACCTGCATGGTTTCGCCGAGGACGAACAGGTGGTGCGCAGCTTCCTGCGTGGCACTCCGGTCGATCTGCTCTGCATCATCCTCAACGCCACCCAGATTGATCAGCAACTGCCCCTGGTGCTGCAATTGCGCCAGCTTGGCCTGCCGGCGGTGGTGATTCTGAACATGGTCGATGAGGCTGAGCGCCTGGGCATGCGCATCGATGCGGCGCTGCTGGCCGCCGGGCTGGGCTATCCGGTGTGCTTCATCAGCGCCAAATATGGGCGGGGCTTTCACGAAAGCCGTGAGCAGTTGCGCCAGAGCCTGCACCTGTTGCCAGCGACCGATCGTGCCGCTCTGGATAGCGAGCTGGCCGATGATGAAGCCTTGGTGAACGAGGCGGAAAAGCTGGTGGCGCGGGCGGTGCACATGCCGCGCCTGCTGGAGCCACGCCTGAGCGAACGGATCGATCGCGTCGTTCTGCATCCACTGCTGGGCATTCCGCTGTTTTTCCTTGCCCTGTATCTGCTGTTCCAGGCCGTCTACACCCTGGGCGCACCGGTGCAGGATGGCGTGGCCTGGCTGCTGGAAGGCGTGCGCGATCATGGGCTGATCCACCTGCAGGCCCTGCTGCCGGGCTGGCTGTATAGCCTGCTGGTGGAAGGGGTCTACGATGGCGTCGGCACGGTGGCTTCGTTCGTACCGGTGATCGTGCTGTTCTTCCTCGGCATGGCGCTGATCGAGGACAGCGGTTACCTGTCGCGCATTGCCTTTCTCATGGATGCGCTGATGGCGCGGCTGGGTCTGGATGGGCGCGGCTTTGTCATGCTGCTGATGGGTTTTGGCTGCAATGTGCCGGCGCTAATGGGCACGCGGGTGATGCGCACGCGCGGCCTGCGCCTGCTGACCATGCTGATCATTCCCTTCTCGCTGTGTTCGGCGCGCCTGCAGGTGTTCGTCTTCCTGACCACTGCGCTGTTCACGCCCAGCCAGGCGCCGCTGGTACTGTTCACGCTGTACGTGGCGAGTTTCCTGGCTGCCTTTGCCAGTGCGCTGCTGTTCAAGCGCAGGCTGGGCAGCCATGAGCCGCTGCTGATCGAACTGCCGCCGTATCGCCTGCCGACTTTCCAACAGGTGCTGCTGCGCGGCTGGCACGAAGTACAGCATTTCCTCAGCCGCGCCACCCGCTTCATCATCGCCGGCGTGGTGATGATCTGGCTGCTGACACATGTGCCGACGGGCGTGCCGGTAGGCGGTCCCGAGACCCTGGCCGGGCTGTTTGGTAGCTGGCTGGAACCGCTGCTGCGCCCGATTGGCATTGATCAGCAGATGGCGGTGGTGCTGCTGTTTGGCTTCGTCGCCAAGGAGATCGTGCTTGGAGCGATGGCGGTGGTGTATGGCATGGACGGCACGGCGCTGGCCCAGTTGATGGCACAGCAGATGGATACTGTGCAGGTCTTCAGCCTGATGCTGTTCATCCTGCTCTATACGCCCTGCCTATCGACGGTGGCCACGCTGCGCAGCGAGTCCAGGAGTCTGGTCTTCACCGGCGCCAGCGTGGCCTGGTCGCTGGGCGTGGCCTGGCTGGTCAGCTTTGTGTTCTATCAGGGCGCGCGCCTGCTCGGCTATTGAGCCGCCCGTTCAGACATACAGATCCACCATGCGCCGCCAATGGCGGGGACTGTGCGCCCGCCCCTGCCAGATATGCAGCGCATGCCAGACGCCCTTGTGCCACAGCGACTGGCTCAACTGCCGGTTATTGTCCAGAAACGGGTCGTGATCGCCGACCGCCAGCACCACTTCCATGCGCCGCAGATGATCGAGAATGCCCGGATCGGACAGATTCGGTACGAAGTGACTGGGCGTGTTGTGATAAACGTGTTCGTCGTAGTGGCCATCGAACAGGTTGCGGAAATGCTCAACCGTCAGGGTCAGATCGTAGCGGCCACTGAGCGCAACCAGTTTGCGGAATATCCAGGGATGGCGGAAGGCAAAATTGAGCGCATGGAAAGCGCCAAAGCTGCAGCCGTGCGCGATCACGCACGGGTGCCCATTCTGGGCCCACATCAGCGGCAGCACTTCGTGGAGCAGATAGGCTTCATACTGCTGGTGGCGATGGACGCGATCCCAGGGGCGCGACCAGAAGCAATAGAAGCTCTCCTCATCGATGCTATCCACGCAATAGAACTGCAGGTGACCCTGCTCGATCTTGTGGCGCTGCGCTTCGATCAGGCCCATGTGCTCGTATTCGTAAAACCGGCCGCAGCGGGTTGGAAACACCAGCACCTTGGCCCCGGCATGACCGAACACCAGCAGTTCCATATCCCGGCCCAGTCGGGGGCTATACCATTTGTGATAATCGCGGTTCATCGCGTGCCGTTTTGATCAAGCAATTGAATTGCTTAAAACTTACGGCATCTTCTTGACAGGCGTATGACAAGGCGCTGCGGGCGACTCATGCACAGTTGCAAAAGTAGGCCAGTGCATCCAGCAGGCGCGCATTCTCGGCAGCGGTTCCGGCGTGCTCGAAATGCCCGGCCTGCAATACGAACAGTTCCCGCGGACCGGCCAGGGCGTTGTAAATCGCGAACTGGCCGGGCGGTGGCACAACTGGATCAAAACAGGCGGCGGCGACATGCACCGGAATACGCAGGTAGCGCGCCGCGCTCGCTGCGTCGAAATAGCGCAGCGTGTCCAGTGCCCGGCCCGCGCGCTGCTGATAACGACGCACCGCTTCGCCGCTGCCGATGCAGGGCAAGGCCAGGCGCAGCGGCTGATGGCCGAAACTGGGGACATTCAAATGGGCGCGGTGAAAACGCTCATCCCAGGGCAAGGCCAGCGCACCGACGCCGCCGCCGAAGCTGATCCCCAGGTATTGCAGGTGCCGCGCCGCCATCGGAAACAGGTCCAGCAATGCCGAGGCCGCGCACCACACCGTGTCAGCGGCACAGGCACCCAGCACATAGTGTTCGCGCCGGTCGATGCCGTGCAGAACATGTTCGTCCGGGTTGCTGGAAATCCCGCCGCCGGCGCTGCGGGAAATGCCGCGCGCGCAGGGAAACAGGATCGCTGCCCGGGGCAGAAACAGATGAAAGTCCGGCTGCTCGCGTCCACCGTAGCCGTGACTGATCACCACAGCGCGTTCAACCGGGGCATCACGCGGCCGGGTCAGCCAGCCGCCAATGCGCACGCCATCCAGCGAGGTGAATTCAACCGTGAAGACGCGAACGCGCGGCTGTGGACTGGACACTTCGCGCAATACCGGCGCAACCGGCACCGCACGCGCACGCGCATGCAGTTCACGCCAGAAAGCCGCGAAATCCGCCGGTTCCGGTGTGGGCGCGGCAATGCGCAGCAGGGCATTCAGGTCATAAGCATAAGCCGGATCAAACGGGTAATCGTGACGAAACATGGGCGTGATTGGCGTCTAGAATTGAGCGACAGAGTGATTATTCCAGGTGTTTATGTCGTTTTTGGCTTGGAGAGCACTTCACGCTTAGGTTAGACTCAAAATGCAACCGTGCCGCAGGCACCGACCGAACTGCAAAATTCATCAAGTAATTCAGAGGACTGACGCATGCCAAAGAAAGCAGGATCGACTGATAGCACGACCAAGAAGACCAACCGCAAACCTGCGGCTCGGAAAAGCGCGCCTGTTGTTGAGACACCGGCAGCCGTCGAAACTGTAACCCCAGCCGCCGTGGTTAAAGCCGAACCCGTCACAGAAACCGTAGCCGTAGCCGAGCCCGTTGTCGCTGAACCCGCAGCCGTTAAAGCTGTAGCCGAACCCGTCACGGAAGCTGTAGCCGAACCCGTTGTCGCTGAACCCGCAGCCGTTAAAGCTGTAGCCGAACCCGTTGTCGCTGAACCCGCAGCCACTGAACCCGTCGCGGAAGTCGTAGCCGAACCCGTCGCGGCTCCGGCACCCACAGAAAAGCGTATGGAATCGACCGTTACGGTTGTGGTCGCCAAGTATGACGTTGGTTTTGGCAATAGCCTGTACATTCGCGGCGAAGGCGCCGGGCTCAGTTGGGAAACCGGCATTCTGATGGAAAATGTCGGCAATGATGTCTGGGTGTGGACGACCAGCGAAATCGCCGATGAAGATCTGGCGTTCAAGTTCCTGGTCAATGATGAAAGCTGGTCGGCAGGCGATAACCTGTCGGCGGCGCTCGGCGAGACCACCACCCTTTATCCCTGCTTTTGATCCATTGCCGCAGACGGGTCCCGCCAACCGGATGCCTGGCACGGACCCGCTGCGGACTTATCCGCCTGACCCCTGCTCCCGCTGCAGACGCTCGAATTCAAGTCGGGCGCGCGTCACGCAATCCTCGATCGCCACGCCGGTGAAATAATTGCCGGCCAGCGCCAGCCCGGTACCGGCCAGCGCCCGGTCAATCCTCTCGACCCGCGTTCCATGCCCCACCCGCAGCGCCGGCAACTGGTTGCGCTTGAAAGCGACATCGTCAGCGCTGAACGCCACGCGCGGCACACCCAGCACCTGACTGATCCGTTCCAGCTTGCCGGCATCATCGAGCACGCCGGGGCGAAAATGGAACGTAAACCCCCGATAGGTCGAATCTGGCACCGTATCGCGCGACACCACCGAGAAAAACGCCTCATCGCGGCCAATCAGCCCGGCCAGCGGAGGCAGGCGCACCTGGGCACGCGACACCGCCACAGCAACCGTCTCCACCGCAGCCGTGGCGATTTCCGCCAGCAGTTCCGCCAGATGCGGAAAGGCATCGGCCAACAGGGTCGCACTCACTGCCACCGGCGTCGCCAGGCACACATGGCGCGCGCGGTAATCGCCATGATCGGTGCCCAGTACGAACAGCGCACCTTCGCGGCGAATCGTGCGCACCGCACACTCACGCTCGATGTGAATGCCCGGTTGCACAGCCAGCACATCGGCGATGGTTTGCAGACCGCCCGGCAGGGTGAAACCGCGTGGCACATCCTTGCGGCGCGCGCGCTTGCCAAACAGGCTCTCAGCGGGAAAATCGCCCGCCGGCTGGCAAATTACCGCATCGAACGCCGGTCCGAACACCTGCGCATAATTGCGCGGCCCGACGATGGCGCGGTAATACTCAGCGACACTCAGCCCGGCCTTGCGGAGCCGCGACAGTTGCCACGGCGCACGCAGCAGCTCCAGAACATGCAATTGCCCCGGAATGCTACGCGCCGCGCCCTCGGCGAACAGCCGGAAACCGACCCGGGCACGCGGGCGCAGTTGCCCGAGCACCTGCGCCCGCTCCAGCAGCGCCAGCAGATTGCCATAGGAATTGAAGCAACTGTGCGCGCCCAGCTCCAGCCAAAACCCATCCAGCGCCCCGCTGAAACGTTGCGAATGCAGGCATCCGCCAACCCGGCGCTCCTGTTCCAGCACTCGCACTTTCAAGCCGGCGCCGGCGGCATACTGGGCCATGCTCAGGCCACTGATACCCGCGCCCACGATCAGTAAATCGTAGTCAGCCATGACAAACTCCATGTGGAGTGAACCCATACCAGCCCGCGATTCTCGACAAGGGGGCAAGAGCGGTCAAGCAGCCTGGATATTCACAAGTTAGCCAAACCGTGCTAGGTCGTTTCCCGGCGGTTGCTTAGTCTTGCTGGATCGACCTATCGACCTTCCCCAACCCAAGGCGCGCACGCATGAACATCACCTCCTACTTCGCCAAAGATCTGTTCCAGGGCAAGACCGTCTTCATCACCGGCGGCAGCAGCGGTATCAATCTGGGCATCGCCCGCAACTTCGCCGCAGTCGGGGCGAACCTGGGCATCGTCGGCCGTTCACAGGAAAAACTGGATGCAGCAGCGGCAGAACTGCGGGCGCTCGGCGCACAGGTCGCAACCTATTCGGTCGATGTGCGCGACTACGCGGCGCTGGACAGCGCGATGCAGCAGTGCCGCGAGACCCTCGGCCCCCTACACACCCTGGTCTGCGGTGCCGCCGGCAATTTCCCGCTGCCCGCCGAACAGCTCAGCCCGAACGGCTTCAAATCGGTGATTGATATTGATCTGATGGGCAGCTTCCACGCCTGCCGGGCGGCCTTCGCGCAGTTGCAGGACACCCAGGGCAACATCATCTTCATCTCGGCCGGCCAGGCCTTCATGCCCTATGCATTTCAAGCGCATGTCGGCGCGGCCAAGGCCGGCATTGACCAGATGATGCGCAACCTGGCGCTGGAATGGGGCCGCTTTGGCATCCGCTGCAACAGCATCGCGCCCGGCCCCATCGAAGGCACCGAGGGCGTGCGCCGGCTGGTGCCGGAAGGCAGCATCGGCAAGATGAAGAAGATGATCCCGCTGGGCCGCTTTGGCACGCCGGACGACATCGGCCAGCTCAGCGTATTCCTGGCCTCGCCATTGGCGTCCTACATCACCGGCACGCTGGTGGTCGCCGATGGCGGCCAGAATCTGGGCGGTTCCGGGGCGTGGACGCAGATGATCGTGGCGGAAATGGCCAAGACGGCCAAATAAGGTCCGGGACCGCGCGCGCCGGCGCCTTCGGGAACGCAGACAGGTACAATAGCGGTCATATCGTCACCTTTTCCGCGACTCCCGAGGATTTTCCCGATGCGCTACATCAGCACCCGGGGCGGCATGGCCCCCGCCACCTTTTCCGATATTCTGCTCGGTGGCCTTGCCCCCGATGGTGGTCTGGCGCTGCCGGAAACCTATCCAAGCGTGACGCCGGCCGAACTGGCCGGCTGGCGCGGTCTGTCCTATCCGGAACTGGCCTTTGCCATTCTGCGCCGATTCATCGATGACATTCCCGCTGATGACCTGCGGGCGCTGATCCATAAAACCTACACGGTCGCAGCCTTCCGCACTGAGGCGATCACGCCAGCCACGCCACTGGTCGATGGTGTCTGGCTGCTCGGGCTGTCCAATGGCCCGACGCTGGCGTTCAAGGACATCGCCCTGCAACTGCTGGGCAATCTGTTTGAATATGCGCTGCTGAAAAACAGCGGCCAGCTCAACATTCTCGGCGCGACCTCTGGCGATACCGGTTCCAGCGCCGAATACGCCATGCGCGGCAAGCGCGGCATCCGCGTGTTCATGCTCTCGCCCCATCAGAAAATGAGCCGCTTTCAGACCGCGCAGATGTTTTCACTGCAAGACCCCAATATTTTCAATATCGCGGTGCGCGGTGTATTCGACGATTGTCAGGACATGGTCAAGGCCGTCAGCAACGATGCCGAATTCAAGGCCCGCTACGCGATTGGTACGGTCAATTCGATCAACTGGGCGCGGGTCGCAGCGCAGATCGTCTACTACTTCAAGGGCTGGCTGGCAGTCAGCACGCGCGACGATCAGGAAATCTCCTTTGCGGTCCCATCCGGCAATTTTGGCAATATCTGCGCCGGCTATATCGCCAAGCGCATGGGCCTGCCGATTCGCCGGCTGATCCTGGCCACCAATGAAAATAACGTGCTGGATGAATTCTTTCGCACCGGCATTTACCGGGTGCGTGCAACCGATCAGGTGGCGCAGACCAGTAGCCCGTCGATGGATATTTCCAAAGCGTCGAACTTTGAACGGTTCATCTTCGACGCCGTTGGGCGCGATCCCGCCGTGGTGCGCGAATTGTGGCGACAGGTAGATACGCAGGGCTATTTTGATCTATCCAACACGCCGTATTTTCAGACAGTGCGGGACTCCGGTTTTGTCACCGGCACCAGTACGCACCAGAACCGCATGGCAACGATTCGCCGGGTCCATGCAGAAACCGGCATCATCATCGACACTCATACCGCCGATGGCGTCAAAGTCGGGCTGGACTATCGCGAGCAAGGCGTGCCGCTGATCTGCCTGGAAACCGCCCTGCCCGTGAAATTCGAGGACTCGATTATCGAGGCGCTCGGCCGGTCTCCGGAACGTCCGACCGGTTATGCAAATATCGAAGACCTGCCGCAGCGTTTCGAGGTGATGGATGTCGATGTCGCGGCAATCAAGCAGTACATCGCCACGCACGCTGCCTGATTGAAGGTACGGCTCAGGCGAAGCCGGATGGTGGCGCGCAGAGGCGGATTTTCCGCCTCACTGGACATGACCGATACACCCTTGCTCTTTGCGGATAAACGCACAACCATAACAGAGCCGTGACCACGGCTCTGCCAAGGAGCACCAGAACAATGTCTGAAAAAACCATCGAACGCACGCCATCCGCCTACGCGTATCCGCTGCTGATCAAGCAGCTGCTCAGCAATCCGGTCCGCCAGTTTCCCAACCAGGAAATTGTCTATGGCGACTTCAAGCGCCAGACGTATCGCGACCTCGGCGAGCGCGTCAGCCGTCTGGCCAGCGGCCTGGCCGGACTGGGTGTCAAGCGCGGCGATACCGTAGCGGTGATGGACTGGGACAGCCATCGCTATCTGGAGGCGTTCTTCGCCGTGCCGATGATGGGCGCCGTGCTGCACACCATCAATATTCGCCTGTCGCCGGAACAGATTCTCTACACCATCAATCACGCCGAAGATGACGTCATTCTGGTCAACACCGAGTTCCTGCCGATCCTGGAAACCATCCGCGACCGCATCGAGCCGGTAAAAAAGCTGGTGCTGCTCGACGACACCGGCCAGACCCCGGCCACCACCCTGGATATCAGCACCGAATACGAAGATCTGCTGGCCGCCGGTGACGCTGACTACAAATTCCCTGATTTCGCCGAGGACACCCGCGCCACCACGTTTTACACCACCGGCACCACCGGCCTGCCCAAAGGCGTGTACTTCAGCCACCGGCAACTGGTGCTGCACACCCTGGCCACCCGCGCTGCGCTGGCCGGCACCGGTCAGGGCCGCTTCAACCGCGACGATGTCTATCTGCCCATCACGCCGATGTTCCACGTCCATGCCTGGGGCATTCCCTACGTAGCCACCAGCCTGGGCGTGAAGCAGGTTTATCCGGGCCGTTATATACCCGATCACCTGCTGCGCCTGATCGCCCGCGAACAGGTCACCTTCTCACATTGCGTGCCGACCATTCTGCAAATGCTGTTCTCCAGTCCGCGCATTGCAACCACTGATCTATCGCGCTGGAAAGTGGTCATCGGTGGCTCGGCACTGCCCCAGGCGCTGGCGCGGCAGGCGCGTGAACGGGGCGTGGATATCTTTGCCGCTTATGGCATGTCGGAAACCTGCCCGATTCTGACCCTGGCCCAGCTCAAGCCGCATATGCAGAACTGGGACGAGGAACGGCAACAGGAGATCCGCTGCAAGACCGGTCTGCCGATCCCGATGGTGGAACTGCGCATCGTCGATGAAGAGATGAACGACGTGCCGCATGATGGCGTCAGTCAGGGTGAAGTGGTGGTGCGCAGCCCATGGCTGACCCAGGGTTATCTCAAGGATCCGCGCAACTCGGAGGCGCTGTGGCGCGGCGGCTATCTGCACACCGGCGATATCGGCGTGATCGATAGCGAGGGCTATCTGAAGATTACCGACCGGCTCAAGGACGTGATCAAGACTGGCGGCGAGTGGATTTCTTCGCTGGAACTGGAAGACCTGATTCTCAAGCATCCGGCAGTCGCCGAAGCGGCGGTGGTGGGCGTGCCCGATGACAAATGGGGCGAACGGCCGATGGCGCTGGTGGTGGTCAAGCTCGATCAGACCCTCAACGCGGACACCATCCGCGACTGGCTGAAAGGCTTTGCCGACAAGGGCATCATTTCCAAGTGGGGCATTCCCGATCAGGTGCTGTTTGTCGATAGCATCCCCAAGACCAGCGTCGGCAAGCTCAACAAGAAAGCGATGCGCGAGCAGTACGCGCAATTGATTCAGAACGGTTGAACGCGAAGGACTACCCGTCTGCCTAAGCCTGCCAGGCACGCGACGCCGGCTTGCATGATCCGGCGCCGTGCAGGCTTGGAACAGGACAACCGGAGGCTTGTAATGACTCGCACCCCTCACGCCCACCTGGCGGCGCTGGCTTTGATCGTGGTGGCACTCCCAGCGCATGCCCAGCAGAACCACTACGGCAATCCCTATAGCGGCTATCCAGAACCGCCGTCAATGCAGGCCGCGCCGGCTCAGCCCTATCCACCACCTGCCCGCCCACCGGCTAGCGCATCGGATGCGCCGTTCGAACTGTACAGCCGTTCGCCCGACGCCGCGCCTGCACCCTATCCACCCGCTCAGCCCTATGCAGTGCCCGGCGAAGGTGTTGATCCCGACAACAACAGTGCTACCGCATCCACCTATCCCGACACCAGCGCGAACACACCTTCGCTGCTGCGCATCGAAAACAGTCGCGGCATCCGCTATGTCTCCGGCGGCATCGGTGAAGGCGAGCGTGCCGAACTGGAAGCACTGTCTGCGCAATTCAACCTGCGCATCCTGTTCGCGGTCCACGGCAGTGGCAGTTATCTGGCTGATGTCCGGGTGCGCATTCTGGATCCGAGCGGCGCGCCAGTGCTGGACGTAGTTTCAGAAGGCCCCTGGTTCCTCGCCGCGCTGCCGCCCGGTGATTACACGGTAGAGGCCCGCACACCCGAACAAACGCAGCAACAGAGCGCGCGCATTGGTGGAAGTCCGACACGGCTGTATTTCTACTGGAATTGATCGCCACATTGCCCCAACTCGCATTGCGGGATGGGGCTTTTTCTTTATCCTGGTCAACAAACCTAGCGGGACTCTGGCGTTGCGGTTTCTGAAACGGGAACAGTCGGCGGATTCGTAGTCGACTGCTGCTGTTCCATCAGTTGCTGCACGGTCTTGTCGCCCGTTAGTTCCAGAATCTCGTGCAGGCTGGGTACGCGCATCGTCGAACCGATTTTTAGGCTATCCATGCTGGGCTTGGAGAATGCCTGTGGATTGGCCAGAAACAGCGCTTTCATCATCACATCCCGGCCAATCATCGGATCGGGGCGCAGCTTGCCGGCGATATCCCAGAGCCGTTCATTGTTGGAAATCGGCCCATAGTTGCTACCGGCTGGATACGCGGGCGTGCCCGATTTCCCCGAAGGCGGCGCAGCAGGCGTGGCATTGACCGAATCACCGGATTGCGCCTCGACAGTCTCAGCCTCGATCGCTGGTATTTGCGGTGCAGGTTCAACAGGTGCCGCTGCAACCGGTGCAGGTTCAACAGGTGCCACTGGAACTGCAACTGGTTGCGGTGCAGGTTCAACAGGTGCCGCTGCAACCGGGGCAGGTTCAGCAGGTGCCGCTGGAACTGCAACTGGTTGCGGGGCAGGTTCAACAGGTGCCGCTGCAACCGGGGCAGGTTCAGCAGGCGCCGCCGCAACC
>OFSA01000044.1_pt1 | contig 21511 bp, 18 predicted proteins | sample 1543241 | NCBI WGS metagenome assembly OFSA01 (sample SAMN05442508, study PRJEB24371) | freshwater metagenome | isolation source: Freshwater Lake | place: Canada: Niagara | collected 2012-08-09 | reverse complement strand
GCATCAGCGGCTTGAACTCGGCGATGGCGTGATTCAGCAGCGGCGGTCCGGCGTCGGTCCAGCACAGGGGCGGGATGTGCAGGAACTGTTCGACCTGCGCCGCCAGTCCCGGCAGCACCGGTTTCAGGTACAGCATCAGCAGCCGGAACAGGTTCAGGCCCATGCTGCACACCGCCTGCACTTCGGCCTCGGCGCCTGGCTGCTTGGCCAGCGCCCAGGGTTTTTTCTCGTCGATGTACTGATTGGCGCGGTCGGCCAGCGCCATGATTTCGCGCATCGCCCGGCTGAATTCGCGGCTCTCGTAGGCCTGGGCGATACTGGCGCCGGCGGCGACGCAATCGGCATACAGCGCCGGCTCGGCCAGTTCTGCTGCCAGCCGGCCCTCGAAGCGGCGGGTGATGAAACCCGCACAGCGGCTGGCAATGTTGACCAGCTTGCCAACCAGATCGCTGTTGACCCGCTGCACGAAGTCCTCGAAATTCAGGTCGAGATCGTCGATGCCGTCGCTGAGCTTGGTGGCGAAGTAATAGCGCAGGTATTCCGGGCGCAGGTGGTCAAGATAGGTGCGGGCCTTGATGAAGGTGCCGCGCGACTTGGACATCTTCTGCCCGTCCACGGTCAGGAAGCCGTGGCAGTGCACGCCGCTGGGCTTGCGGAAACCGGCGCCGGTCAGCTCCGCCGGCCAGAACAGGATGTGGAAATAGGCGATGTCCTTGCCGATGAAGTGATACACCTCGGCCCTGCTGTCCGGCGCCCAGAACTCGTTGAAATCCAGTCCGGTACGGTCGCAGTAGTTCTGGAAGCTGGCCATGTAGCCGATCGGCGCGTCCAGCCAGACGTAGAAGTACTTGCCGGGCGCATCGGGGATTTCAAAGCCCCAGTAGGGTGCATCGCGGGAAATATCCCATTCCTGCAGGCCGGCGCTGAACCACTCGTTGAGCTTATTGGCCATCTGCGCCTGGATCGGGCCGCTGTTGATCCACTCCTTGAGCATGGCCTCGAAATCGGCCAGGCGGAAGAACAGATGCAGCGATTCCCTGAGCACCGGCGTGGCCCCGGAAATCGCCGAGCGCGGATTTTTCAAATCGGTGGGTGAGTAGGTCGCGCCGCAGTGTTCGCAACTGTCGCCGTACTGGTCGGGCGCGGCGCAGCGCGGGCATTCGCCCTTGATGAAGCGATCCGGCAGGAACATCTGCTTTTCCGGATCATAGGCCTGAGTGATGACCCGGCGGCTGATGTGGCCACCGGCGTTCAGCCGCTGGTAGATCAGTTCCGCGTAATGGCGGTTTTCCGGCGAGTGCGTCGAGTAGTAGTTGTCGAACTCGACCAGGAAATCGGCGAAATCGGCGCGGTGTTCCTGCCAGGTGCGGGCGATGAGCTGTTCCGGGGTGATGCCGTCCTGCTCGGCGCGCAACATGATCGGCGTGCCGTGGGCATCGTCGGCGCAGACGTAATGGCATTCGTGGCCGCGCAGCTTCTGGAAGCGCACCCAGATATCGGTCTGGATATATTCGACCAGATGGCCGATGTGGATCGGACCGTTGGCGTAGGGCAGGGCACTGGTAACGAGAATTCGGCGGGTTTGGTCATTCATGGCACGGACGATTGCGGTCGCTCGGAAAGGCCGCTACGTTAGCAGTATTGCCGTGGAGCTGTCATCCTGGCCCGCGGCAGGGCAGCCGGGCGCGAGCCTTGAGAACCTCTAGCACAGCAGGCGAGGTGGATCATGATGAAAACAGCAGCATGCACCCTGATAGCGGTGGCGGGTCTGGTGGCGGGCGGGGCGGTCCAGGCCCAGGGCGCACTGGCCGAGCAGCTGTGGAGCGAGAATTTTTGCCAGCAAGCGGTGTCCGTGGCCAAGCAGCATGGTGAATCTCCAGAAACCCTGAACGGGATCGATTGCCAGTTGCTGCATGACTATCCGCCGTCGTACTGGGAATGCGTAGTCAAGGCTCTGAAAGCGGATACCACGCTGAAGCTGGCCGATGCCCGTCAGAGCTGCATGTCCAGCCAGTAACAAAACCCAACGGGCCGGAGTCGCTCATGCCGGGGTGCGACTCCGGCCCGCCTGTTAATCACGAGGATGAATGGATGACTGCTGTTGCGCGTACCGATGTGGAAACCGCCCTGCGTGGCTATCTGGACCCCTATCTGGAGCAGGATCTGCTCACGGCCAGGTGCGTCCAGCAGATTCAGGTCGAAGGCGACCAGGTCACGGTGGACGTCATGCTCGGCTTTCCCGCCGCTGGCTACCGCGAGGCGCTGGAGACGAGCTTGCGTGAACGGTTGCTGGCCCTGCCGGGCGTGGTCGCAGCTACGGTGCGCGTTGACAGCACGGTGGTCGCCCATGAGGTGCAAAAGGGGCTGCGCCCATTGACCGGGGTGAAGAACATCATCGCTGTGGCCTCGGGCAAGGGCGGAGTTGGGAAATCGACCACGGCGGTCAATCTGGCCCTGGCGCTGCATGCCGAGGGCGCGCGGGTCGGCCTGCTGGATGCCGACATCTACGGACCCAGCCAGCCGCGCATGCTCGGCACGGTGCAGAAGCCGGAATCACGCGATGGCAAGTCGCTGGAGCCCGTGGTCCGCTATGGCCTGCAGACCATGTCGATTGGCTATCTGATCGACGAGGACACGCCGATGGTCTGGCGCGGGCCGATGGTCACCCAGGCCCTGGAACAATTGCTGCGCGATACCCGCTGGCAGGAACTCGATTATCTGGTGATCGATCTGCCGCCTGGCACGGGTGATACTCAGTTGACTCTGGCGCAGAAAGTGCCGGTCAGCGGCGCGATCATCGTCACCACGCCGCAGGACATTGCCTTGCTCGACGCGCGCAAGGGGCTGAAGATGTTCGAGAAGGTCGAGGTGCCGGTCCTGGGTATCGTCGAGAATATGAGCGTTCATATCTGTTCGAACTGCGGTCATGAAGAGCATATCTTTGGCGCCGGTGGCGGCCAGCGCATGGCTGCCGAATATGCGGTGCCATTTCTCGGTGCGCTGCCGCTGGATATCCGCATCCGCGAGGAAACCGATAATGGCCAGCCGACGGTCGCGGCCGAACCGGACAGCCGCATTGCCGGCCTGTATCGGGATATCGCCCGGCGCGCTACTGCCCGGCTGTCGCTGCAGGCGCGCAACTACAGCCACAAGTTCCCCAACATTGTCATTCAGAATACGTAAAGCTTGGCGAATTTAGAGTAGGCACGCAGCGCAAGCCTTCAGGCGCTTTTGTACGATTCACTAACAGCAATGCAAAATGGGAGGTTCATGATGAAACTGATCAAGGCGGGACTGATGGCGCTGGCCGTGGCGGGCCTGTTCGCCGTGCCGGTACAGGAAGCGGCGGCGGTGACCAAGTGCAAGGAAACCATCGTGAACGGTCGAGTGGTCAAGCGGGTCTGCACCACCAAGCCCCGTTATCGCACCGTGTGTAACGAATACTGGCGCCATGGCGTGAAGTATCGCAGTTGCCGCAAGGTTTATTACTGATCCTCCCGGGCGCGGTCACCACCGCGCCCTTTGCCTGGAGAATTCCGCCCGTGCGCCTGTGCGATCGCGACATTGAACGTTATCTGGCCGAAGGCCGCATTCGTATCGAACCCCATCCCCTGCCGGGCAAGATCAATGGCGTCAGCGTGGACCTGCATCTGGGTCACCGGTTTCGGGTGTTCAATGACCACGCTGCGCCCTATATCGACCTGAGCGGGCCACGCGAGGAAGTCGATCAGGCCATCAATCGCATCATGAGCAAGGAGATTCGCATCGCCGAGGATGGCGCCTTTTTTATTCATCCCGGCGAACTGGCCCTGGCGGCCACCGCCGAGACCCTCACCGTGCCCGATGATCTGGTCGGCTGGCTGGATGGGCGCTCCAGTCTGGCGCGGCTGGGCCTGATGGTGCATGTCACCGCCCATCGCATCGACCCCGGCTGGAGTGGCGCCATCGTTCTGGAGTGCTACAACAGCGGCAAGCTGCCGCTGGCGCTGCGCCCGGGCATGGCGATTTGCGCGATCAGCTTCGAGATGCTTTCCAGTCCCGCCATCCGCCCCTATAACAAGCGCCTGGATGCCAAGTATCGCCGCCAGACCGGGCCAACGCCGAGCCGGATTGGCGATGATGAGCCGCTCGATTCCGGGCACTGAGCCGCGCGCGGCGCAGCGTCCATGCCGCTTAGCGCCGTAGTGTCTGCGCATCGTCTAGCGCGGTGCGTTCTCCAGCCGCAGTGGTTTCACCAGCGCCTGCCCGTCGAAGTAGACCTGTTCGCCTTCCAGCCGTAGCCGTTTCGTCGCGAACCAGTAAATCGCCTGCGGATACAGGCGATGCTCCTGTTCCAGCACACGCGCCGCCAGTGTGTCGGCATCGTCGCCCGGCAGCACCGGGACCCGCGCCTGCACGATCACCGGGCCACCATCCAGTTCAGCGGTGACGAAGTGAATACTCGCGCCATGCTCGGTTTCGCCGGCGGCGATCGCCCGTTCATGGGTGTGCAGACCGCGAAATTTTGGCAGCAGCGAAGGATGGATATTCAACAATCGCCCCCGGTAATGCGCGGTGAAACCGGCGGTGAGTACGCGCATGAAACCGGCCAGGATCACCAGATCCGGCTGCTGGCGGTCAATCAGATCGATCAGCGCCGCTTCAAACGCCGGCCGGTCGGCAAAGCGCCGGTGATCCAGTTCCAGCGCCACAACGCCGGCCCGGCGCGCCCGCTCCAAGCCCGCTACGCCCGGCCGGTTGCTGATGACGGCCGCGAGGTCGATCGGCAAAGCCCCGCTGCCGGCCTGATCGAGAATCGCCTGTAGATTGCTGCCGCGCCCGGAAATCAGTACCACTACACGGCATTTTCGCTCCACGCTCACGGCAGGAACTCCACGAAGGGTTCACCCTCGGCAGCGGCGATATGGCCCAGCGGCCAGACGGTTTCGCCGGCGGCGCGCAGCACGGCTTGCGCCTGTTCGGCATCCTCGGCGGCGACGCAAATCACCAGACCTACGCCGCAGTTGAAGGTACGGCGCATTTCCGTTTCGGCGACGCCGCCCTGTTCCTGCAGCCACTGGAACAGGGCCGGACGCTGCCAGCTTTGCAGATCCACCACCGCCTTGCTGTGCACCGGCAGCACCCGGGGCAGGTTCTCGGTCAGGCCGCCGCCGGTGATGTGGGCGATGGCATGCACGTCGACCTGTTCGAGCAGCTTCAGCACCGGCTTGACATAAATGCGGGTGGGCGCCAGCAGCACCTCGCCGAGGGTGCGCCCGTCGGCAAAGGGTGCATGCAGGTCCGCGCCACTGACGGCCAGAATTTTGCGAATCAGCGAATAGCCATTGGAATGTGCCCCGGACGAGGCCAGCCCGAGCAGCACGTCGCCAGGCCGGACCCGCGTCGCATCGATGATCCGCGCCTTCTCGACCACGCCGACGCAAAAGCCGGCCAGATCGTAATCGCCGGCGTGATACAGGCCGGGCATTTCCGCAGTCTCGCCGCCGACCAGCGCCGCACCGGCCTGTTCGCAGCCATCGGCAATACCCTTGATCACGTCCGCCGCTACCTCGACATCGAGCTTGCCGGTGGCGTAGTAGTCGAGGAAGAACAGCGGCTCGGCGCCGACCACCAGTACGTCATTAACGCACATCGCCACCAGATCGATGCCGAGGGTGTCGTGGCGGTTCAGGTCCAGTGCCAGCTTGAGCTTGGTGCCGACGCCATCGGTGCCGGACACCAGAATCGGCTGCCGGTAGCGGTCCAGTGGCAGCTCGAACAGGGCCCCAAAGCCACCGAGGCCGCCGAGCACGCCCGGGCGCAGGGTGCGCCTGGCATGTGGCTTGATGCGGTCCACCAGGCGATTGCCGGCGTCGATGTCCACCCCGGCGTCGCGGTAGCTCAGGGAAGGGGATTGCGGAGAGTGATCGTTCACGAAGCTGACCTCAGGGCTCGCGTTGCCGGGATCGGGCAGGGCAGCGGTCACCGCCGCCCTGCCGGCGCTGTCAAAACTTATGCTATCTTACCGCACTTCGTTTGAAAGCCAGGAAATCGCCGTGATCGCCGAGTCTTACAACCCACAACTCATTGAAGCGGAAGCGCAAGGTGACTGGGATGCGCGTCAGGTCTTTGCCGTGCGCGAAGAACCGGGCCGCGAGAAGTTCTACTGCCTGTCCATGTTCCCCTATCCGAGCGGGCGCCTGCACATGGGCCATGTGCGCAACTACACCATCGGTGATGTGATTGCCCGCTATCAGCGCATGCTGGGCAAGAACGTGCTGCAGCCGATGGGTTGGGATGCCTTTGGTCTGCCGGCGGAAAACGCGGCGCTGGCTTCGCGCGTGGCCCCTGCGCAGTGGACCTTCGACAACATCGCCTACATGAAGCGGCAGTTGCGTTCGCTGGGCTTTGCCGTGGACTGGACGCGGGAGGTGGCGACCTGCACCCCGGCCTATTACCGCTGGAATCAGTGGCTGTTCCTGCGCATGCTGGAGAAGGGCATCGCCTATCTGAAAACCGGCGTGGTCAACTGGGATCCGGTTGATCAGACCGTGCTGGCCAACGAGCAGGTGATCGAGGGTCGCGGCTGGCGCACCGGTGCGCTGGTCGAGAAGCGCGAAATTCCCATGTATTACCTGGCGATCACGCAGTACGCGGAGGAATTGCTGGCGGAACTGGATCAACTGCCGGGCTGGCCGGAACAGGTCCGCCTGATGCAGAAGAACTGGATCGGCAAGAGCCACGGTGTGCGCATCGGCTTTCCACACGCGGTCGGCGCAGGCGGCACTCTCTGGGTGTTCACCACCCGCGCCGATACTCTGATGGGCGCGACCTATGTCGCGGTGGCCGCTGAGCATCCGCTGGCGCTGCACGCTGCGCAAGGCAATCCCGAGCTGGCGGCGTTCATCGACGAGTGCCGGCATGGCGGTGTCACCGAGGCCGAACTGGCCACCCAGGAAAAGAAGGGCATGCCCACCGGGCTGAGCGTCACCCATCCGCTGACCGGCGAAGCGCTGCCGCTGTGGGTGGCCAATTACGTGCTGATGGGCTATGGCGAAGGCGCGGTGATGGCGGTGCCGGCCCACGATGAGCGCGATTTTGCCTTCGCCCACAAGTACCAGTTGCCGATCAAGCCGGTGATTCGCACCCGTGCTGGCGATGCCACGCCCGCGCCCTGGCAGGAAGCCTATGCCGAACATGGTATCTGCATCAATTCCGGCCGCTATGATGGCCTGGAGTTCGCAGCGGCGGTCGATGCTATCGCGGCGGATTTGCAGGATCGAGACCTGGGCGAGAAGAAAGTGATCTGGCGGCTGCGTGACTGGGGTGTTTCGCGGCAGCGCTACTGGGGCACACCGATCCCGATCGTGCATTGCCCGGCCTGCGGCGCGGTGCCGGTGCCCGATGCGCAGTTGCCGGTGGTGCTGCCCGATCACCTGATCCCGGACGGCTCTGGCAATCCGCTGAATAAGTACAGTGAATTCCTGCATTGCGCCTGTCCGTCCTGTGGCCAGCCGGCGCGGCGCGAAACCGATACCCTGGACACCTTCGTCGATTCGTCCTGGTATTTCTTCCGCTATTGCACGCCGGGCGCGGCGACCATGACCGATGCCCGCGCTGACTACTGGATGCCGGTTGATCAGTATATCGGCGGCATCGAGCACGCCATTTTGCACCTGCTGTATGCGCGCTTCTGGACCAAGGTGATGCGCGATCTGGGCCTGACCGGAGTGGCCGAGCCCTTCGCCAAACTGCTGACTCAGGGCATGGTGGTGGCGCCGACCTTCCATCGCGACGGCGTTGATGGTCGCAAGCAGTGGTTCAACCCCGCCGAGGTCACGGTGCAGACCGACGACAAGGGCCGGCCACTGACTGCAACGCTCAAGCGCGACGGTCAGCCGGTGGCGATTGGCGGCATCGAAAAGATGGCCAAATCGAAGAACAACGGCGTCGATCCGCAGGCGCTGATCGAGCAGTACGGCGCCGACACCGCGCGGCTGTTCATCATGTTCGCCGCGCCGCCCGATCAGGCGCTGGAATGGTCCGATGCCGGCGTGGCGGGCGCCTACCGCTTCCTGCGCCGCCTGTGGAGTTACGCCGCCGAGCATCAGGAGGCGATTCGCGCCGCCGGTGAGGTGGATGCCACCGCGCTGTCCGCGCCGCTGCGCGAGTTGCGCCGTGAACTGCATGAAGCCCTGCGCCAGGCCCTGTTCGACTTTGGCCGCCATCAATTCAATACCGTGGTATCCGGCGGCATGAAGATGCTGAACGCACTGGCGCGCATCGAGGCCGGCGCTGATCTGCAGGCCGCCGCGCTGCGCCGCGAGGGCCTGAGCATTCTGCTGCGGCTGCTGTCGCCCATCGTCCCGCACATCACCCATGCCCTGTGGCGCGAGCTGGCTTATGGCGCGGATGTGCTGAATGCGCCTTGGCCGGAACCGGACCCGCAAGCGCTGGCCCGCGAGCTGCTGAGCCTGGTGGTGCAGGTCAACGGCAAGTTGCGTGGCCAGATCGAGGTCCCGGTCGATGCCGATCGCGCCGCCATCGAGCAGGCCGCCCAGGTCGAGCCGAACGTGCAGCGCTTCATCGACGGCAAGCCGGTGCGCAAGATCGTGATCGTGCCGGGCAAGCTGGTCAACGTGGTCTGCTGAGCGCGGCACCATGCGTGGCTTCCTGCCCGGGGTAATGGCCGTTCTGCTGCTGGCTGCCTGCGGTTTCCAGCCGCGCGGCCAGGCGCAACTGCCGCCGGAACTGGCGGTGCTCTACATCCAGAGCCAGACGGCGATAGCGACGCCGCCCGGGCTGGTCAGCCGCAAGCTGCGCACCCTGCTGGCCAGCAGCGGCGTGACCGTCGTCAGCGATCCGGCCCAGGCGACCGCGACCCTGGTGGTGCTGCGCGAAAGCGATGGCCGGCGCACGGTGAGTGCGGACCGTTTCGACGTCAAGCGCGAGTACATCCTGGCCTACGATGTCAGCTACGAAGTGCGGCTGGTTAACGGCAAGGTGCTGGTGCCGGCGGAGAGCCTGATCGCCAATCGCGCCCTGCTGTTCGATGAAAACCAAGTGCTCGGTTTCGAGGCCGCTCAGGAGGCACTGGTGAACAGCATGGCCGAGGATCTGGCCTGGCAGATCATCCGTCGCCTGCAGGCGCTCAAGTCTTGAGAATCCGCACTGAACAGCTCGCCGGGCAGTTGCGCAAGACCCTGGCGCCGCTGTATCTGGTGCATGGTGAGGAGCTGCTGCTGGCGCAGGAAGCTGCCGATGCCATTCGCGCCGCTGCCCGTCGCCACGGCTGCGCCGAGCGCGAGGTTCTGCAGGCCGGCAGTGGCTTCGACTGGAACACGCTGCGCCAACAGGCCGCCAGCCTGTCGCTGTTCGCCAGCCGGCGCCTGCTGGAACTGCGCCTGGGCGAGGCCAGGCCCGGCGAGGCCGGTGCCAGGGCCCTGATCGAATATGCCACCCGTCCAACGGAAGATACGGTGCTGCTGATCACCGCCAGCAAGCTGGATTGGCAGGTGCAGAAAAGCCGCTGGTTCACGGCCCTGGACGAGGCGGGTGTGATCGTGGCCGCGCCGGCGGTGGAGCGGGCCCAGTTGCCGGGCTGGATCGAGCAGCGCCTGCGTGAGCGGGGTCTGCGCGCCGCGCCCGAGGCCCTGGCGCTGCTGGTGGAGCGGGTCGAGGGCAATCTGCTGGCGGCGGCGCAGGAACTGGAAAAGCTGGCGCTGCTGGCGGAAGGCCAGGATCTGAGCGTCGAGCAGGTGCTGGCGGCGGTCGGCGACAGTGCCCGCTACAGCATCTATGATTTTGTCGAAGCCGCCTTGCGTGGCATGCCGGAACGGCTGGTGCGCATCCTGGATGGCCTGCGCGGCGAGGGCGTCGAGCCGGTGCTGGTGAACTGGGCGTTGCAGCGCGAGGTGCGTCTGCTGGCCAGTCTGGCGTTCGCCCGCGAGCGGCGCCAGTCGCTGGAGCCGGTGTTCGCCGCACATAAGGTCTGGGACAAGCGCAAGCCACTGCTGCAGCAGGCTCTGGCGCGGCTAAGTCCTGGTGAGTGCCGCGCGCTGTTGCATGCCTGCGCCCGGATTGACCGGGTGGTCAAGGGCCTTGAGGCTGATTCACCCTGGGCGGCGCTGCTGACGACCGGCCTGCGTCTGGCAGGGCACCCTGGCCTGGGCCTGACGGAAGTGCCGCGCATGCCGCGCGCGATCTCCCGGAATCCATCACCCTATCCATGACTGGGCCCGAGACGGGCCACGAGGTTGAGAAAAAGCGTCATGACTGCCCACACGGAAACTGCCCGCGACCTGGATCGCTACATGATCGCGATCGGCCAGCGTGCCCGCGCCGCAGCGCGGATCATCGGTCGCGCCGATACCCGCACCAAGAATGCCGCCCTGCTGGCCATCGCCCAGGCGCTGCAGGACGCACAAGCCACCCTGGTCAGCGCGAATCAGCGTGATCTGGCGGCTGGCCGCGCCGCTGGTCTGGATCCGGCCTTGCTTGATCGCCTGGAACTCAGCGCCAGCGGTGTCCAGGCTATGGCGCAGGGCCTGCGCGAGATCGCTGCCCAGCCTGATCCGGTTGGTGAAATCAGTGATCTGAAGTATCGGCCCTCCGGCATCCAGGTCGGTCGGATGCGCGTGCCGCTGGGCGTGATCGGCATCATTTATGAATCGCGCCCGAACGTGACCGCCGATGCCGCTGCGCTATGTCTGAAGGCCGGCAACGCGGCGATTCTGCGCGGTGGTTCCGAAGCCCTGCAGTCCAATCAGGCCATCGCGGCCTGCATCCAGCAGGGTCTGGCGGCGACGGGTTTGCCGGCGGATACGGTGCAGGTGATTGATACGGTTGACCGTGCCGCCGTGGGCGCGCTGATCGCCATGGCCGAATACGTCGATGTGATCGTGCCGCGCGGCGGCAAGGGCCTGATCGAGCGCATCAGTCGCGAGGCGCGGGTGCCGGTGATCAAGCATCTCGATGGCGTCTGTCACGTCTATATCGACGATCGTGCCGATCTCGATAAGGCGGTGCGGGTGGCCTATAACGCCAAGACCCAGCGCTATGGCACCTGCAACACCATGGAAACCCTGCTGGTGGCCGAAGCCGTCGCGGCGCAGGTGCTGCCGGTGCTGGGCCGGATGTACCAGGAGGCCGGCGTGGAACTGCGCGGGTGCGCCCAGACCCGCGATCTGTTGCCCGGTATCGGCCTTGCCAGCGAGGAGGACTGGTACGCGGAATATCTGGCGCCGATCCTGGCGGTGCGCGTGGTCCGCGACCTGGATGCCGCCATGGATCACATCGCTACCTACGGCTCTGCTCACACCGATGCGATTATCACCGAGGACTATGGCCGGGCGCGGCGCTTCCTGCGCGAGGTCGATTCCAGTTCGGTGATGGTGAATGCCTCGACCCGCTTCGCCGATGGCGGCGAGTATGGCCTGGGCGCCGAGATTGGCATCAGCACCGACAAGTTGCATGCCCGTGGCCCGGTGGGTGTCGAGGGTCTGACCACGCTGAAATTCGTGGTGCTCGGCGATGGGCACGTCCGGGGTTGAGAGCGGCGCCGCAACTGGCGCAATTGAATGGCCTGGGAGTGCATGACACATGACTTGTCGCACTGTTGCCATCCTGCTGTTCAATGAGGTGGAGGTGCTGGATTTCGCTGGCCCCTTTGAAGTGTTCGCCGTCGCGGGCGAATTGCACGAGCCTGCTCCATTTCGCGTGTACACGGTTGCCGCTGGCCCAGGTCCGATCTGCGCCCGCAATGGCCTGTCGGTTAATCCCGATTATCGCCTGAGCGATGCGCCGCGCGCCGATGTGCTGATCGTGCCCGGGGGGATCGGTACCCGGGCGCTGCTCGGCGATACCGATCTGCTCGATGGCATCGCCGCTGCCGCGCGCCAGGCGGAACTGGTCCTGTCGGTCTGTTCCGGGGCACTGCTGCTGGCCCGGGCGGGTCTGCTGGCAGGCTTGCGGGCGACCACGCATCACGAGGTGCTGGATGTGCTGCGCGAACTGGCCCCGGCGACCGAGATCGTGGCCGGGGCGCGCTACGTGGACAATGGCCGGGTGATCACCGCAGCCGGTATTTCCGCCGGGATCGATGCCAGCCTGCATGTCGTCGGCCGGCTGTGCGGAGAAGAGGTCAGTGCCCGCACTGCCACCTACATGGAATACCGTAGCCTACCGTGAGCACCATTTTGCCCGGCGATGCCGCGCGCATCGCCCATGCCAGCCGCCATCCACAGCCGATCGGCATTCTGGGTGGCACCTTCGATCCCATTCACTACGGCCATTTGCGCACCGCCCTGGAATTGCTGGAAGCGCTGGAGCTGGCTCAGGTGCATTTCGTGCCCTGCCGGATCCCGGCGCACCGCGCTACGCCAGCCGTCACCGCCGAGCAGCGCCTGACCCTGGTGCGCCTGGCCACGCTCGGCCAGCCGGGTTTTGTCGCCGACGACCGCGAGTTGCGCCGCGAGGGGCCGTCCTACATGGTCGATACCCTGGCGGCACTGCGTGCGGTGGTGGGCGCTGAGACGCCGCTGTGCCTGATCGTCGGCACCGATGCCTTCCGCGAGCTGCACACCTGGAGCCGCTGGCAGAGCCTGACCGAGCAGGCGCACATCGTGGTGATGCAACGCCCCGGCATCCTGCAGCCGCTGCCGCCGCTGCTGGAGTCCTTCGTCACGCCGCGGGTGATTTACGACGCTACTGACCTGCGCCGTCGACCAGCCGGCGGCATTCTGTTTCAGCCGGTGACCCAGCTCAACATTTCCGCCACCCAGATTCGCGCCCTGCTGGCGCGGGGTCAGTCGCCGCGCTACCTGCTGCCGGAGGCGGTGCTGGCCTATATCCATGACCGGGGTCTATACCGGTCGCCGTCACCAGCCCTTTCACTCCCTGATTGAATGCCCAATCCAAATAACTAAGGATTGAAACAGGAGAAATAGAATTTCCATGCAACTTGAAGCCCTACAGCAGATCGTCATCGATGCCCTGGAAGACCTGAAAGCCCAGAACATCACGGTTCTGGATGTGCGCAACATCGCCAGCTTCACCGACCTGATGATCATCGCCAGCGGTAGTTCCTCGCGCCAGGTCAAGGCGCTCTCCGACCGGGTGGTCGAAAAAAGTCTCGCGGCTGGCGTGCGCCCGCTGGGCGTCGAGGGACAGCGCGAGGCGGAATGGGTCCTGGTCGACCTGGGCGATATCGTGGTGCATGTCATGCTGCCGCAGACCCGCGATTTCTATGGCCTGGAGAAATTGTGGTCGGTGGACACGGCCCGGGCCGTGCGGCGGTAGCGGGCGGTCGAATGGCATGAAACGCCACATCCTGTTGCTGTTCCTGGGCGTCGGCCTGATGAGCCTCGGCGTTCTCGGCGGGGGCTGGTATTTCCTGGCCCAGGCCCGTCACGAACAGGAGGCGCAACTGCTGCAGCAGACGCGTCTGGCGGCTGATGCCTTCGAACAGCACACGGTGCGGGTGGTTAGCTATGTGGATGTCCTGCTGTGGAGCCTGCGCGCTGCCTATCTGCGTACCGGCTCCCTGAACGAGATGCAGTCATTCATCAATGAAATGGTGTTCGATAGAACCACGATCGACAGCATCAACATCATCAGCGCCGAGGGGCTGATCATCGCCTCATCCCGCGACCGGACCGGAAAACCGCTGAACGTGGTGGACCGGGAATACTTCCAGTATCACCGATCGACACCGGAGGACCGGATTTTCATCTCCGCGGTCGAGTTCGGGCGCATTTCCTCCCGCTACATGTTTCGGATTTCGCGCCGCATCAGCAACCCGGACGGTTCCTTTGCCGGCATCGTGATTGTCGCAGTCGATGCCCAGTGGTTCTCGAGCTATTACCAGCAACTGAACATTGGGCGGCAGAATGTCGCCGCGCTGCTGGGCGTGCACGACCATAAGCTGCGGGCGCGCACGCCCGAACCCGATCCCGCGCTATGGGCGGTTGTGATCGAATCGCCAGTCTGGGCCCGGCTGGCGCGGGAGCCGGTCGGTGTGTATGAGACGGACAGTGCAGTGGACGGTATCCGGCGCACCTATGCCTATCGCAAGGTGAGCGGCCTGCCGCTGGTGCTGGTGGTGGGGTTCTCCGTGCAGGACATGGAGGATCGGCTGGCTACGCGCCGGCTTTGGCTGATGGTGGCGGAAATCAGCGTGATTGCCGTGATGGTGACGCTCGCCGCCCTGTTGGCGCTCATGATGATGAATCGACAAAAGCTGCTGCTTGCGCATCAGGAACTTGAGGGCGCCTATGTCAGGATCCGCGAACTGGCGCTATTCGACGCTCTGACCGGTTTGCCCAATCGCACGCTGTTCATGGACCGGTTTCAGCTTTGCCTGCTGACGGCGGAGCGCAATGGTGAAGCACTGGCCCTGCTGTATGTCGATCTCGATGATTTCAAGGCGATCAATGATCAGCTCGGCCATGATGCCGGCGATGAAGTTCTCAGGGAAGCCGCATCCCGCATGCGCGATCTGCTGCGCTCGAATGACACCGTATGCCGCTGGGGTGGGGATGAATTTCTGATCCTGCTGCCGAATGCCGCCGATGCGCCGGCCGTCAGCGCCATTGCGAAACGACTGATCGCCAGGATCACGACACCCATGACCTGCAATGGAACCTCCTGTCAGGTGTCAGCCAGCGTGGGGCTGGCGCTGTTTCCAGAGCATGGGCGCGAGTGGAGTACGCTGCGCAAGGCCGCCGATGCCGCCCTATATGAGGCCAAGCACCGGGGCAAGTGCCAGTGGGTCGTGGCGTCCGGTGACCCGTGCTGATGCGGTTCCCGGGAGTGTCAGCATGAAAATTCACCTGTTGGCGGTCGGCACCCGGATGCCGGACTGGGTCAAGGCCGGCTATGCCGACTATGCGGGCCGGCTGCCCCGTGAGTGCGCGCTGAACCTGGTGGAAATTCCCGCTGCCAAGCGCGGTCAGGGCCAGAATCCTGATCTGGCGCGTCTGATGCGCGACGAGGGCGAGCGCCTGCTGACGGCGGTGCCGTCCGGATCGCGGCTGCTGGCCCTCGACGAGCGCGGCCGGCATTGGGATACCGCAGAACTGGCTGCGCAACTGGCCGGCTGGCTGCGTGAGGGCCGCGACCTGAGCCTGCTGGTCGGCGGGCCGGATGGACTGGACCCGGCCTGTCGGGATCGCGCCGAGCAGCTTTGGGCCCTGTCGCGGCTGACCTTGCCGCATCCGCTGGTGCGGGTGCTGGTCGCCGAACAGCTCTACCGGGCCTGGAGCCTGCTGCATCATCACCCTTATCACCGTGCCTGAGCGGACCCATGAGCTGTTTGCACCTTTATCTGGCGTCGGCCTCGCCGCGCCGCCGTGAGCTGCTGCGCCAGATCGGCGTGTCCTATCGTCTGCTGCAGGTTGCGGTGGATGAAACGCCGCTGCCTGATGAGGCGCCGGCGGATTATGTGGCGCGTCTGGCGCTGGCCAAGGCGCGGGCCGGTTGTGCGGCACTGGGCCGGCGCAAACCGGCACCGGTGCTGGGCGCCGATACGGCGGTGGTGGTCGATGGCCTCATTCTCGGCAAGCCCCGCGACCGTGCCGATGGCTTGGCGATGCTGACGCGGCTGTCCGGGCGCGAACATCAGGTGTTAAGCGCGGTAGCGCTGGCCACCCCACAGCGTGCAGCCGCCATCGTCCAGGAAAGCCGGGTGCGCTTTCGCGCGCTCAGCCCGGAGGAATGCGTCGCCTACTGGGACAGCGGTGAGCCGCTGGACAAGGCCGGCGGCTACGCTATTCAGGGCCGCGCGGCGGCCTTTATCCACGATTTGCGCGGCAGTTACTCCGGTGTGATGGGGTTGCCGCTGTATGAGACGGCCGAATTGCTGCGCGCGTTCGCCGTGCCTTCCTGGCATTCACCTTTTCCCTGAGCGACTCGCACCTCTATGGCCACGCGTACCGAAGGCGGCACCGGCGATGAAATTCTGATCAATGTGACTCCCCGCGAGACCCGGGTGGCGGTGGTCGAAAACGGGGTCCTGCAGGAAATCCTGCTCGAACGTGTCGGCAAGCGCGGCCTGGTCGGCAACATCTACAAGGGCCAGGTGTGCCGGGTGCTGCCGGGCATGGAGGCGGCCTTTGTCGATATTGGCCTGGAACGGGCGGCGTTTCTGCACGTCTCCGATATCCGCCCGGAGAGCCTGCCCGACAGTCCGACGCCGGCCAGTGGCGAACGCTGGCCGGCAATCACCGAACTGGTGCGCGAAGGGCAGGAACTGGTGGTACAGGTGATCAAGGACCCGATCGGCACCAAGGGCGCGCGCCTGACCACCCATGTCACCCTGCCATCGCGCTTCCTGGTGTTCCTGGCCGATTCCGATGTCGCCGGGGTATCGGTGAAGATCGACGGCGACCGCGAACGCCAGCGCCTCAAGGAGATGATCAACGCCTTTCGCACCGAGTTTGGCGGCGGCTACATCGTGCGCACTGCCGCTGAGGGTGCCGAGCCCTGGGCGCTGCGCGCTGACATGCAGTTTCTGCAGCGGCTGTGGGCGTCGATCCGCGAGCGCATCGGCGAGACCTCCGGCATCGTCACGCTCTACGAAGACCTGCCGCTGGTGCTGCGGGTGCTGCGTGACTTCATCGGCGACAATGTCGAGCGGGTGCGCATCGACTCGCGCGAGACCTGTCAGCGCATGCTGCAGTTCGCCGAAAAGTTTGTGCCCGAGATGGTGCCGCGCCTGGAGCATTACCCCGGCGAGCGGCCGATTTTCGAGCTGTATGGCATCGAAGAGGAGATCCAGCGTGCGCTGGGTAAAAAGGTGCCGCTCAAGTCCGGTGGCTATCTGATCGTCGATCAGACCGAGGCGATGACCACCATTGACGTCAACACCGGCGCCTATGTCGGTCATCGCAATCTTGAGGAAACCATCTTCAAGACCAACCTGGAGGCGGCCGCCGCCATCGCCCGGCAACTGCGCCTGCGCAATCTGGGCGGCATCATCATCCTCGATTTCATCGATATGGCCAGCGAGGAGCATCGCCGCGCAGTGCTCAAGGCGCTGGAAAAACATCTGGAGAAGGACCGCGCCAAGAGTCACATTTCGCAGGTGTCGCCGCTGGGTCTGGTGGAAATGACCCGCAAGCGCACCCGCGAGAGTCTGGAGCAGGTGCTGTGCGAGCCGTGCCCGCTGTGCCATGGCCGTGGCTCGATCAAGACCGCCGAGACGGTCTGCTATGAGATTTTCCGCGAACTGCTGCGCGAGGCCCGCCAGTACGCGCCGCGCCAGTTCGTGGTGCTGGCCGCGCCGGACGTGGTCGATGTGATGCTCGATCAGGAATCGAACAGCGTCGCGCAACTGGAAGCCTTTATCGGCATTCCTATCAAGTTCCAGGCCGAAGTGCTCTACAGCCGCGAACAGTATGACGTGGTGCTGATGTGAGAGTCGGGCTGTGGGGCTGGACGCGCCGGGGTCTGCGCTGGGCGCGCCGGCTGCTGCTGGCCCTGCTGCTGCCGCTGCTGCTGCTGGCGGCGATTACGCAATGGTGGCTGCTGCCACGCCTGAACGATTATCGCGCCGATCTGGCCGCTGCACTGGGCGAGACCTTGCATCTGCCGGTGCGCATCGACGCGGTCAGTGGCGCCCGCGATGGCTGGCGGCTGGGTCTGCGGTTGCGTGGGGTGAGCCTGGACGACAGTGAGCGTGACGCTACTCTGGCCCGCTTCAGTCAGGTGGTGGTGACCCTGAACCTGTGGCGTTCGCTGTGGGCGTGGCGGCCGGTCGTGGGCCGTATCCGTATCGAAGGTGCGGCGCTGACCCTGGAGGAGGATGCCGATGGCGGGTTGCGTCTGCGCACCGCTACCGATGGCGACGAAACTGCAGACGGGGGCGAAACCGCAGCATCTCTGGCGGCGGTGAGTGCTGCGCTGCTGCAATTGCCGCATGTGGACATCGTTGGCGAGCGGCTGGTGCTGCGCCAGCGCGATGGCCGCATCCTGCAACTGCTGCATCCCTATCTGCGCTGGGAGGTGACTGCAACCGGGCAGCGCTTGTCCGGCGCGGCGGAATGGCCGGTCGAGGATACCGCGACCCTGCATGTGCATCTGACCCTGGAGCGGCGCGCTGGCTTGGGTCAGTCGCTGAACTACGGCTGGTCCTTGCACGGTCAGGTTAGCTGGCTGGAGCACAGCGGCCGTGAGGCGCACGCGCTGACTCGCTTCAAGGCAACCCAGACTGCTGCCGGCGGCTGGCAGGGGCGCATCGACAGGCTGCGCGCCGAGGATATGCTGCGCTCGGTGCAACCCTGGCTGGATGATGCCGCCCGCGCCTGGCTGCTGCCGCTGCAGCCGCGCGGCGAGCTGACCGGGATCGAACTGGTGCTGGAGCCGGATGGCGCCCTGCAGCAGGCCAGCCTGCGCGTGCAGGCCCTGCGGCTGGATTCGACCCACGGCTTGCCGGCCATCGGTCCGCTCGATGGCGAAGTGCAACTGGGACCGGAACAGGGCCGCCTGAAGCTGGACAGCCGCGCACTGCGGGTCGATACCGTCGGCGTGCTGCGTGCGCCCATTGCGCTTGATACGCTGCGCGGTGCGCTGGCCTGGCATCGCGAGGGCGCGGCGCTGCGTCTGCAGAGCGATGGCCTGGAACTGGCCAATGCCGATCTCGCCGCGCGCTTCTGGGGCAGCATCAGCGTTCCCGACCATGGCGAGCCCACCCTGGATCTGCATGGCCGCTATCAGCGGGTGCGCATCGAGCAGGCTTTTCGCTATTTGCCGGTGGTGGTGATTCCGCCTGATGGCGTGGCCTGGCTGGATCGGGCCTTGCGCGGCGGGCGCGTGGTCGGTGGCGATTTTCGACTGCGCGGCACGGCGGCGGCCTTTCCCTTTGATCATGATGAGGGCCTGTTCGATACCCGTTTTCAGGTCGAGGACGGCGTGCTGGATTATCTGCCCGGCTGGCCGCGTCTGGAACGGCTGCGCGCTACCGTCCATTTTCATAACCGTGGTCTGCGCATCGATGCTGACAGTGCGCGCCTGCTCGATGCCGCGCTGGAACGGACGCAGGTCAGCATCGCCGATCTGGAAAACGTGCTGGTCATGGTGGACGGGCGGGTACAGGGACCGGGGGCGACGCTGTGGCAGGCACTGCGCGACAGTCCGGCCGGTCAGGCGCTTGGCGACAGCCTGCCCGATCTGCGCATCAGTGGCCAGAACAGTCTGGATCTGAATCTGGCGATTCCAACCGATGGCCGGTCGGCACGGGTACAGGGCCGGGTGGGTTTGCTGGAGGGACGGCTTGGATTGCCGGCCTGGGGACTGGAACTGGAGCGGCTGCGCGGCGAGATACGGTTCAGCGAGAGTACGCTGGAGGGGCGCGAGCTGCGGGCCGTGCTGCGTGGCGAACCGGTGCGGCTGGATCTGGCTCTGGCCGGTCACGAGGGGCAGCGCGAGCTGCGCACCCAGGTGCGCGGGCGGCTGGGGCTGCGGGCGCTGGCTGGGCCGGCAGCAGCCCCGCTGGAGAGCGTGTTCAGCGGCAAAAGCGACTGGCAGGCGTTGCTGGTGGTGCCGAGCAGCGCGGCGCGGCCCTTTACGCTGGACCTGCAGTCGGATCTGCGCGGCATGGCGGTGGATCTGCCTGAGCCGCTGGGCAAGAGCGCGACCGCAACGCTGCCGCTGCATCTGGTGCTGCGGCCGGGAGCAGCACGCCTGCTGGAACTGACGCTGGATTATGGCAGCGAGCTGCGTGCGGTTCTGGAATTGGCCGATTTCACCACGCAGCCGCGCGTGACGCGGGGCGAGTTGCGTCTCGGCAGCGGCGCGGCGCATTTGCCGGAACTGCCGGGACTGGTGGTGGTGGCCGATATGCCGCGCTGGGACTGGAGTCCATCCAGCGACGTGGCACGCTCGGAGGTGCCCGCGAGTCGGGCGGTGCCGGCGCTGCTGCGGCAGCTCGATGCGCGTATTGGGCACTTGACCCTGGCCGGTCAGAGCTTTTCTGCGGTGAATCTAGCGCTGAGCCGTCAGGATCAGGGCTTGCGCCTGGAACTGACCGGGCCGGATCTGGCCGGGCGGATCACTGTGCCGGAACAGCCGACGCCGCAGCGGCCGGTGAACGCCGCGCTCAGTCGTCTGCGGCTGCGCGTTGCTGATCAGGAGGCAGAGCCCTCCATTGCACCCTCCCGGTCCCCGGACCCGCGGCAGTGGCCACCGCTGGTGCTGACCGTGGCCGATTTACAGGTCGGTGACCGCTCGCTGGGCCGGTTGCGGCTGGTGGCGGTGCCGCGCGTTGGTGGTCTGCGCCTGTCCAGCCTTGATCTGCAGTCGGCGCAGCAGACCGTGACCGCCAGCGGCGAATGGGCCTGGGGCCTGGGGGGCGAACCGGTATCGACGCTGCGCGCGACCCTGAACAGTCCGGCACTGGGCGACACGCTGGCGGCGCTGGGCTATGCCAGCGCTGGGCTGGCCCAGGGTGCGACCGAAGCGCGCCTGGCGGTGGAGTGGCCAGGGGCACCGACTGATTTTGCCCTGCAGCATCTGTCGGGTGAGCTGGTGTTTCAGATGGGGCCTGGACAGCTGTTGGAGATCGATCCTGGCCTGGCGCGGATGGTGGGCCTGTTCAGCGTGCATAATCTGGTGCGCCGGTTGAGCCTTGATTTCAGCGATCTGTTTCAGACCGGGATGAGCTTCGACCGTATCAGCGGCCGTTTCCGGTTTCGTCGCGGGCAGGCGCAAACTGATGATCTGGCGATAGAGGCACCGGCGGCGCGCATCCTGATCGAGGGGCGCACCGGCCTGCAGGCGCGTGACTACGATCAACAGGTGACGGTGATTCCGCGTCTGGGCGGAACCTTGCCGCTGGCCGGGGCCATCGCCGCAGGTCCGGCGGCGGGTGCGGCGCTGTTCGTCGCCGAGCGCCTGCTGAAGGAGGATATCGAGCGCGCGACCCGCTATCGCTATCATCTGACCGGTTCCTGGGATGATCCGCAGTTGCAGCGGCTGACGGAACCGGGAGTGGGCATGCCGGCGCGTCAGGGTTTCAGCAGTGATAATTGAGCGTCCGGGGGCGGTCGGTGGTCGAATCACTCACGCTTGATCACGGGAGGAGTGCCTGCATGTCGATCATGGCTGCCATTCAGATGGTGTCGGGTGCCGATCTGGCCGGGAATTTGGCGATGGCTGCCGAATTATTGGCGCGCGCCGCTGACCGGGGCGTGCAACTGGCTGTGTTGCCCGAGAATTTTGCACTGATGGGGCGGCGCGAGGGCGATGCGCTGGCGATGCGCGAGGTCGAGGGGCGGGGGCCGATTCAGGATTTTCTCGCCGAACAGGCGGCCCGGCATCGGCTGTGGCTGGTGGGCGGCACGATTCCCCTGGCGGCGCCGGGCGAGACGCGGCGGGCGCGCGCGGCCTGTCTGCTGTTTGATGACCGGGGGCGGCAGGTGGCCCGCTATGACAAGGTGCATCTGTTCGATGTGCAGGTGGTCGGCAGCGCGGAGCGTTACGCGGAATCGGCAACCATCGCGCCGGGCGATCGTATTGTGGTGGCGGAGACGCCATT
>OFSA01000043.1_pt1 | contig 21542 bp, 10 predicted proteins | sample 1543241 | NCBI WGS metagenome assembly OFSA01 (sample SAMN05442508, study PRJEB24371) | freshwater metagenome | isolation source: Freshwater Lake | place: Canada: Niagara | collected 2012-08-09 | reverse complement strand
GTGACGGGCTGCGCCGCTGGATCCCGCGTGACGCCCCGGCAGCGGCAGCAGCACTCGACACGCTCAAGGTCCGCTATCCGCATCTGGCGGCGAACCTTGCCGACACCGAACGCACGCTAGCTCTGTGGCTGGCCAGCGATTATCACCCCACGGCCCTGGCGCGGCTCAACGCCCTGCCTGACGCAGTCGCCGATGCCACGGTGCGGGAATGGCGGGTGCGGATCTGCCTGCGCCAGGCGGATTGGGCTGCGGTTCTGCGTGAAATCGAGCGGCTGCCCGCTGCCGAGCGCGACAGTCCGCGCTGGCGCTACTGGCGTGGCCGGGCGCTGGAAAGCCTGGGCCGCAGCGAAGATGCACAGGCAACCTACCGCGCCCTCGCCGGCCTGCGTGACTACCACGCCTTCCTCGCTGCCGATCGGCTTGATACGCCCTACACCATCACCAGCAGGCCGCTGGCGACCACGGACGCTGAGCTGGATACCCTGCTCGCCGGTTCCGCCGCGCTGCGCCGCGCCCGCGAGCTGTACATTCTCAACCGCGAAGCCGACGCCGATGCCGAGTGGCAGCAGGCCAGCGCTGGCTTTACGCCAGCCCTGCTGCAGCAGGCCGCGCTGCTGGCGCACCGCTGGGGCTGGCATGCCCAGACGATTGTGACCCTGGCGCGTGCCAGTGCCTGGGATGATCTGGAACTGCGCTTTCCGCTGGCCTATCGCGATGATGTGCTTGCCAGCGCCAGCGCCAGCGCCGTCGATCCGGCCTGGATCTATGCCGTCATCCGCCAGGAAAGCGCCTTTCGCCCCGATGCCCGCTCCCCGGCCGGCGCCCTCGGCCTGATGCAGCTGCTGCCCAGTACGGGCCAGCAAATCGCCGCCGAATTGCGCGAATCGGGCGATGCCAATGCCACGCTGCTGCAACCGGCGCTCAATATCCGCTATGGCGCCCGCTATCTGCAGCGCATGCAGGCACACCTGCAGGACAACCCGCTGCTGGCCACCGCGGCCTACAACGCCGGCCCGAACAAGGTGGCGCAATGGCTGCCAACCGGCGCGCCCATCGCTGCCGATCTGTGGGCGGAAACCATCCCCTACCGCGAAACCCGCGCCTATGTGCAGCGGGTCATGGAATATCTGGCCATCTATCAGCGGCAACTGGGCGCGGCAGCCGCAGCGCAGGTGCTAAGTGCGCGCATGAAAGCGGTGCAACCGCCGCCGACGCAGCCCGCATCCGTTCCCCACGCCGGCTGACGCACATCACCGCCGCCAGACGCTAGTGGATCTCACCTTCTTCGACGTTGCGACACCACGAGTCCGTGGCCATGCTGGCAGTGAAAAACTGGTAGTTGTTGCGCCCCTGGCCCTTGGCGTAATACAGCGCGCTGTCGGCATTCCGCAGCAGAGTTTCCTCGTCGCTGCCGTGCTGCGGATACAGGGCAATCCCGATGCTACAGCCGATGCTGACCGTATGACCCTCGATCTGGAAGGGCCGGGCAATCGCCTTCAGGATACGCTGCGCGACCTGCTCGACCGCCTCGATGCGCTGGATCCCGGTGAGCAGGATCACGAACTCATCGCCGCCGAGCCGCGCCAGCAGATCGCTAGGCATCGGCGTCCCGCTGCGGGCCACACCCACATAGTCACCCGGACGCAGGCATTCCTGTAGACGTACCGCCACCTGTTGCAACAGGACATCGCCAGCCTGATGGCCGAGGCTGTCGTTCACATTCTTGAAGCGATCCAGGTCCAGAAACATGACCGCCGGCTGGCTGTCCTGGATCTGTGCCTGGCTGATGGTTTCGCGCAGGCGCTCCTGCAACAGCAGGCGGTTGGGCAACTGGGTCAGGCTGTCGTGATAGGCCAGGAAGCGGACGCGGGCATCGGCCTGCTTGCGCGCGGTAATATCCTGCTGCAGCCAGATAAAGTGCGTCATCCTGCCCTGCGCATCGCGAATCGCCGAGACATGCGCCAGTTCCCAGAAACGCTCGCCGTCCTTGCGCACGCCGCACAGTTCACCCTGCCAGATCGCCCCATCGGCCACCACCTGCCGCAACTGCTGATAGGCCGCCGTGCTCAGCAGATCGGTCTGCAGCAGGCTTAAATCCCGACCGCGCACCTCGTCCAGACTGTAGCCGCTGGTCTCGGTGAACTTGCGGTTGACATAGTCGATGCGACCGGTCGGGTCGGTAATCAGGATCGCGATCGGGTTTTGATCGACCGCGCAGGACAGCTTGCGCATGGTTTCCTCGGCCTGCCGCCGCGCGCTGATGTCCTGACCAACCAGCACGCTGCCCACGGCAAAACCGTCGACATCGCGAAAAGGCGATACCGTCCACAGCAGGGTACGTTCATCGCCGGCGGGCGTGCGCATCGTGTCCTCGTAATGACAGGAGCCTTCCACGACGTTCCAGGAATGGGCGCAGGGCGGCGGGGACAGCTGCGCTAGGCTCACATGCTCGCCGTGGCGGAAGGGGTATAGCGCGCGCGCCGCATGATTGTATTCCAGCACCCGGCCCTCGCGATCCAGCACCAGGATAATGCTGCTGGTAGCCTGCACCAGGCTGCGAAAGCGCGCCTCGCTCTCCTGCGCCGCCAGCAGGGCGCGACTGGCCCGCAGGATATAGCGTACCCGCTGATGCAGGATCAGCCATTGAATCGGCTTGGTGATGAAATCAGTAGCACCGACCTGATAGGCGCGTTCGATGGAATCGACATCATCCAGACCGGTGACCATGATGATGGGGACGTTCGCCCCTTCCAGCGATTGGCGCAGCGCCGCGCAGACTTCGAAGCCGTTCATCCCGGGCATGATCACATCCAGCAGGACGATATCGGGCTGTGCATCCGCAAAGCAGTGCAGGGCCCGTGCACCGTCGCTGGCCTCGATCACGGCGCATCCACCCTGCTGCAGCGCGATACTGGTCAGCAAGCGCTGGCCGGCGTCGTCATCGACCACCAGCACCCGCGGCCGCTCACGTTCAACCTCCATCATGACGGCATCTCCGTAAGGCATTGGCACAACAAGGTCCGTACCGCTGCGAACTCGCTGTCCAGCAGTGCCAGCTGTTCGGCTGCACCGGCCATCTGCTGGGCACGGGCCTGCAACTCCAGTTCCCGGCATGCATCGCGCACCCGCAGGGCGCCGAGATTGGCGCTGCTGGATTTGAGCGTATGGGCGGCAATGCGCAGCGCTTCGGCATTGCCCGTGGCCACGGCCTGCCGCACCTCCTCGATCAGCTGTACCGCGTCGCGCAGGTAGATCTGGATCAGGCGTGAGAGCAGCTGCGGCGCGCCATTGCGCTCCATGATCCGGATCTGCTCCAGCACGGTCCCGTCCAGCATCACCGACTTTGCATCCGCGCCCGGGATTGCATCGGGGACCGGCAGCGCAACCGGCGGCATTTCGCCAGGCTGTGACACGTCCGCAGCATCCGTTGCCGAGGCCAGTGGCACTGGCAGCCAACGCCGCAGGATCGCCAGCAGTTCACTGCGTGCGAAGGGTTTGCCCAGATAATCATCCATGCCCACCGCCAGACAGCGCTCGCGGTCGCCGGCCACGGCATGGGCGGTCAGCGCCACGATTGGCACCCGCGCCAGCGCGTTCTCCTGCTCGCGGGTGCGAATCAGCGCCGTGGCCTGAAAGCCATCCATGACCGGCATCTGCCCGTCCATGAACACCAGGTCATAATGCTCCTGCGCCAACCGCTCAACCGCTTCGCGCCCATTTTCCAATACCGTCACCTGGCAGCCGAGCTGTTCCAGCATGACCCGGGCCACTTCCTGATTGACCACATTATCCTCGACCAGCAGCACATGGCCGCCTCGCGCCACAATGTCATCCGGCCTGGCATCCGGCAGCTGTGGCGGCCTCTGGCTGTCGGCCTCGCCCAGTGCGCGGCGCAGGCACGAACGCAAGGCCGCCCGGCGCACCGGCTTGTCGATGCGCAGCAGCAAACCACTCCGGTATACCGGCACGGAATACAGCTCGCGCGGGGTCACCGCCGCCATCAGCACCGGCCGGATGCCCTGCAGCACCGACTCACGCTGCAGCGCCTGCGCCAGTTCCAGCCCGGTCATATCCGGCAGGCGCTCATCCAGCAGGGCAATCACAAAAGGATGGCCGCCGCCACGCGCCGCCCGCAACCGTCCTAGCGCTGCCCGACCACTGGCTACCGTATCGACCTGCACCCCCCAGGCACGCAGATGCTGACTCAGCACCGCCCGGTTATTGGCACTGACCGCGGCGATCAGCGCCCGGATATTTTGAAACGCCAGACGGGTGCCGGGCTGTGAAGGCGGTTCAACCGCGACGCTCATGTCCTGCGCCAATTCCAGGGTAAATTCAAAGGTCGAACCCTGGCCCTCGATGCTGTGCACCATCAGGACGCCGCCCATCAACTCCACCAACTGGCGGGCGATGGTCAGCCCCAGACCGCTGCCGCCATACTGACGGGTCATCGAGCCGTCAATCTGATCGAAGGCCACGAAAATGCGTTCCTGCAGGGCCGCCGGGATACCCATGCCGGTATCGCTGACCGCAAAGCGCAGACGGCAATCCGTCGCGCGGCGCTCCAGCAGCGTCACCCGCACCACAACCTCGCCATGCTCGGTGAACTTGATGGCATTGCTGAGCAGGTTGCCCAGCACCTGACGCAGGCGCCCCGGATCACCGCGCACCGGGATCGGCTCGGTCGGCACTGCACAGACCAGCTCCAGACCCTTGCGTTGCGCACCCTCGACGAACAGGCTCGCGACATCCTCGACCGAGTCCTGCAGCACAAATGCGGCGCTTTCCAGGGTCAGCTTGCCGGCTTCGATACGCGAGAAATCCAGCACATCGTTGATGATACGCACCAGGCTGGTCCCGGACTGACGGATCACCTCGGCAAAATGCCGCGCCTGCGGCGGCAACACGGTTTGCAACAGCAGATCGGTCATACCCAGGACGCCATTCATCGGCGTGCGGATTTCATGGCTCATGTTGGCCAGAAACTGCGACTTGGCCTGATTGGCGACTTCGGCGCGCGCCTTGGAGCAGCTCAGTTCTTCGACCAGTGATTGCAGTTCCTGATTGGCCTGCACCAGATCGGCGGTGCGATCCGCGACTTCCTGTTCCAGGCGGACGTTGTATTCGGCCAGCTCAGCATCACGGTGCTGGATCTGCCCGAGCATGTCGTTGAAGCGATCCACCAATGTGCCCAGTTCATCCTCGCTGGTGCGCGGCACCCGTACCGCGTAGTTGCGGGTCCGGGCAATTTCATCCATGGCCGCACGCAGGCGCAGAATGGGCGTCGAGATCAGTCCCTGAACGCGCGCGGCCAGCAGTCCGGTCAGTAGCAGCGAACCCACGAACAGCGCGACCACCACCCTGTAAAAGCGCCACAGGCTTTCGTGCAGCTCGCTCAGATCGGAATACAGCATGACGTGGCCGAGGCGCTGCCCGTCCAGGGCGATCGGGCGAATGATTAGCAGCCAGCCATCCTGGCCATGCACCGGCATGTCATCCGGCATCGCACGGGGCGTGGCCAGATCACTCTGGACCTGCTCATCCCAGCGCCGCAGCTGCTGATACTGCGCGTCTGTCAATTGCGCCGCCCGGAACTCGGCCAGATGCCGGCCCTGCGGATCGGCGATCAGTCCGTAGGGAATGCCGGGCTTGGTGCGCAACACGTCCAGATTCTGCTTGATGGCGTCCGTGTCGTGAAATAGCAGGGCGGACGCGGCGTTGTAGGCGACCACGTCGGCCAGCGTGATCAGCTGCATGCGCGCGGCGTGGCGCAGGGTGTAGCTGTGATTGAAAGCCAGCGCGCCCGTGGCCGCGAGCAGGATCACACCGCTGGTCAGCACCATGATCACCATCAGCTTATGGCGAATGGACAGCGTGCGAAAACGGATCGTGCGTTTATTCATCGAAAACCCGCGCCAGCTTGAGCAGCTGGGAGCTGAGCCTGATACCCGAACGCTGGACGACCGCCAGATTGATATCGAAGTGAATGCGCCGGTCGCGCTCGACCAGACCGATCATGCCACCGGATTGGGCGAAACCGTCGATGTCGCTGACACTGAGCACCGGCAGGCTTTCGAGCGTGGCCAGCAGTTGCAGCAGGCGCCCCTGCTCGGAGCGGCTGATGAACAGCAGGTGACAGCCACGCAGGGCAGCGACTCCCGGCAGCCCCGTCATGGGCTGGATTCTGATGGCGTGCGTATCCACGACCTTGCCGGTCAATGCGTCCAGCGCGCCGCCAAAGGGATTTTTTCCCAGGATGCAGAGCACCAGCGGGCTGCTGTCCTCCGTGAACACCGCAGGCGGCCACTTGGCAAAGCGGGCGAAGTTGTAGAGATAGGCCGCCTTGACTTCGTATTCGCCATATTCCTGTGCCATCCCGGACAGCGCCAGCAACAGCAGGCCGAGCGCCAAAGCACGCATCCAGATCTGCCTTGAAAAGCGCTGCCATGGCCTTAGAACGACCATTTGAGCTGGCCATACAGGCTGCGCTCGACTTCGACCGGGTAGGTGTAAGCCTCCTGCACAAACTCCAACTGATGCTCGCTGAGCAGGTTGGCGCCAACCAATGCCAGCTCCAGATCGGGCCGCGGGCGCCACCCGAGACGCAGGGTCAAGCCCCAGGTCGGATCAACCGTCATGATCCCCAGGGTGGAGATCGTCTGCACCAGCAGCGAGCTGGAATAGCGCAGCCATGCATCCAGCTCCAGGGTGTCATTGATCCGCCATGACGATAGCAGCGAGACCTGATCAGCCGGCGCCCATGCGCGCTGTGGATGACTCATCCACAGATGGCTGTAAGCCAGTTGCAGGCGCCAGTCCGGGTGCGGGCGCCAGTCCGCCGCCATTTCAAAACCGCGATTCGCGGCGTTCAGGCCGTTGTTGAAATAGAGGGGCAGCACCCAGTGGGGCGTAGGCTCCGTGACCAGGTAGGGCGCGCCATCATTCGCGCTCAACAGGTCGTCGTAGTCGTTATAGAAGGCCGTGACATCCAGCGAGAGCGCCTCATTGAGCCAGTTCCGGTAGCCAATTTCGTAGGCCATCAGCTTTTCGGCTGCAAAGGCGTTGCTGCCTACGCCGGTCACGACAGCCGGTAGACCGCCGAATGCCGGCAGCGGTGGCATGGTGAAGAAGGTTGTGCGCCCCTCCTCGACGCGTGAGGGCGTGCGCACCGCCCGCGAGATCGACCCCCACAGGCGTTGCTGCGCCGTTGGCATCCACAATAGACGTGCGCTCGGCTGCCATTCCCAGCCGGTGTAATCGTTGCGCTCCAGGCGCAGGCCGAGCGTCAGGCGCAGGCGCGCATCGGTAAAGTCGATCTGGTCCTGCCCGAAGATGCTGAACAGGCTGGTGCTCGCCTCGGTCGGGTCAACCCTGCTCAGGGCCACAGGCGAATACTGGTCCTGGTAGTGACGATAGTTCAGCCCCCAGACGACCTGCTGGTCGCTGCCAAGATCAAGGCTGTGCTGGAAGTCGAGATCAAAAGTTTCCAGGGACACATCCTGCTGCAGATCAGTGTGTTCCTGATTCTGGTAGTAGGTCTGCAGGCTGAACTGCCCGGTTGGCGAATAGTTGCGCACCCAGCGCGCCTGCAGGCTGTTACCACTGGCGGTAGCCGGGTCAATCAGATGTTCGTTATAGGGGGGTTCCAGCCGCGGAACCACCATATTCTGGTTCATGTCGCCGCTGTAGTGATCGCCCAGGACAACCACGTCATCGCGGGTGCTCGGCTGCCAGTCGAGACGGAAACCGCCGCGCTGCATGATCCAGTCGTCACCACTGCTCTGGCCCTGGGGATTAACGAAGCCCTCGCGCTCGGCGGAACGGCCATAGATGCGATAACGCGCACTTTCGCCCAGCTTGCCCCCGTAGCGGGCATCGACGATGGCGCGTTCTTCGTTGCCCGCAGTCACGCTCACCAAAGCGCCCTGGGTTTCCGATGCTGACTTGGTAATGATGTTGATCACACCATTGACCGCATTGGCACCCCACAGGCTGCCACCGGGGCCCCGGATGACCTCGATACGCGCGATGTCATTGATCGGCAGGTCCTGAAGCTCCCAGTACACACCGGAGAACACCGGGGTATAGACCGAGCGGCCGTCGATCATCACCAGCAGCTTGTTGGCAAAACGGCCATTGAAACCGCGAATGCTGATCGCCCAGCGGCTGGAATCAATGCGCGCCACATCGACGCCCGGCGCCAGCCGCAGGGCTTCGGCAACCTGGGTGACGCCGGTGCGGCGCAAATCATCGGCAGTGATGACGAAAACGGCAGCGGCGGAATCACTCCAGGCCTGTGACTGCCGCGCGGCGGATACCACTTCGACCTGCATCAGTTCTTCAACACTCAGCGCCGTCAGATCCATGGCCACAGCAGGTACATCAAAGAACATGCCCTGCAACGCCAACAGCCACGGCGCCCAGATCCAAAGCCTGTTCATCGGGCGTTTTTCCCATCTCCAGTGATGCTTTTTCCCGCAGATCGCACCGTTTCGCACTGACTTCCTGTAGTCCCGTGATGAACCGCTGCTGCCCGAGCGTCGTCAAATGCGACTTGGGAAGTATAGAAAACAAACTTTCGCTGCGTTGTTTGTTGCGAGAATGAGCAGGCCGCCACGCTCACAGCACACTGCAGCCGCGCCCGTAGCGCCCGCACTCACCGGCCGCGTACCAGTACCGCGATGGATTCAACGTGCGCGGTATGCGGAAACATATCCACCACGCCGGCACTCTCCAGTCGATAGCCAAAGCGCTGCACCAGTTCGCCCACATCGCGCGCCAGGGTCGCCGGATGACAGGACACATACACCAGCCGCCGCGCGCCCAGTGCCGCAATGCGCGGCATCATCGCCAGCGCCCCGGAACGCGGTGGATCAAGCAGAATCTGGTCATAGCCGCCCTGCAGCCACGGTGCATCAGCCAGATCCGCAGCCAGATCAGCGGCATGAAAGCGGGCGTTGCTGATGCCATTACGGACCGCATTGCGCTGCGCCCAATCCACCAGGCTCTGTTCACCCTCGACGCCGACCACCTCACGCGCCCGCCGCGCCAGGGCCAAGGTAAAATTGCCCAGCCCGCAAAATAGATCCAGCACCCGGTCATCCGGCCCGATTTCCAGCAGCGTAATCGCCCGTTCGATCAGTTGCTGATTGATGGCGGCGTTGATCTGCACGAAATGCCAGGGCTGAAATTCCAGGTCAAGATCAAAGCCGGACAGCGCGTAATGCAAGTGCGGCTGTTCCGGCCACAGAGCGTGCACGCTGGATGGGCCACCCGGTTGCAGATACAGCGCCAGCCCGTACCGTTCGCCAAAGGCGCGCAAGGTAGCCAGATCAGCAGCGCCCGGCGGCGCCAGCACCCGGAAATTGAGCGCTAGCAGCGTATCGCCTCCGGCGATTTCGATTTGCGGCAGTTGCTCGCGGATTGACAGGGTTTCGATCATGCCTGCCAGTTCTTCCAGCAGGCCGCCGATACGCGCATCGAGCACTTCACAGCGGCGCAGATCGGCGAGAAAGGCGCTGTGCCGCTCGCGAAAGCCCACCAGCACCCGGCCTTTCTTGGCCACCCATTTGACACCGATACGCGCCCGCCGCCGGTACTGCCACACCGGCCCGGTCAGCGGCTCCAGCAACTGCGCCGGCTGCACCTTGCCAATGTGGGTCAGGCTGTCGAGCAGCCAACGCTGCTTAAAAGCCAGTTGCGTGCCGGGCTCCAGATGTTGCAGGGCACAGCCGCCACACACCGCAAAATGGGCGCAACGCGGCTCCACCCGTTCCGGCGCGGCCCGCAGCACTGTCACGGTGCGCGCTTCGTCGTGGCGACCACGGCGCGTGGTGTAGACACATTCCACTTCTTCGCCCGGCAAGGCGCCTTCGATGAATACCGCCTTACCGTCACGGCGCGCCACGCCCTGCCCTTCATGGCTGAGATCGGCGACTTCGACGCTAAAGGTTTCCAATGGCGCCTGCTGCCTGGCTTTGCGCTTACTCATGGTTGTATACCACCTTTCAGGAAAACAGGCCCGTGGACAGGTAACGATCGCCACGATCACAAATGATGGTGACGATCACCGCATGCTCGACTTCCGCCATCAGCCGCAGCGCCGCCGCCACCGCACCACCCGCTGAAACACCGCAGCAGATGCCTTCCTCGCGAGCCAGCCGCCGGGTGATTTTCTCAGCCTCGGCCTGATCGATGTCGATGATCCGGTCCACCCGCACCGGATCGTAGATTTTCGGCAGATAGTCCAGCGGCCAGCGCCGGATGCCGGCGATGCTCGAGCCCTCGGTTGGTTGCACACCGATGATCTGCACCGCCGGATTCTGTTCCTTGAGATAGCGCGACACGCCCATGATGGTGCCGGTGGTGCCCATGGCGCTCACGAAATGAGTGATCCGCCCCTGGGTATCGCGCCAGATTTCCGGGCCGGTGGTCGTGTAATGGGCCAGCGGATTATCAGGATTGGCGAACTGGTCGAGCACCCGGCCACGCCCTTCCCGTTCCAGGCGCGCCGCCAGATCGCGGGCACCTTCCATGCCGTCCTCCTTGCTGACCAGAATCAGCTCAGCGCCATAGGCCTGCATCGCTGCGCGGCGTTCGACACTCTGGTTATCGGGCATGATCAACACCATGCGATAACCCTTCATCGCAGCGATCATGGCCAGCGCAATGCCGGTGTTGCCGCTGGTAGCCTCAATCAGTACATCGCCGGAACGGATCACACCGCGCGCCTCAGCCTGCTGAATCATGCTCAACGCCGGGCGATCCTTGACCGAGCCGGCCGGGTTATTGCCTTCCAGCTTACCCAGCAGCAGGCTACTGCTGGACCCGGGCAAACGCTGCAGGCGCACCAGCGGGGTATTGCCAACAAAGGTTTCGAGAGTAGGGACAGCAAAGTTTGGCATGGACATTAAAATTCCAGTGGAGAAAAAATCACGGCGGCGTTTTCCCGTCCCGCCAAGTGTGGTAAACGATTATAAGCAACCCTTATTCAGACCATAACGGACTCCATACGGGCGCGCCCGCGCCGCACCCTGGACCTACCGATCCGGCGATCATGACCCGATGCGACACTTTCTAGCGCTGCGCCTGCTGCTCTGCAGCCTGCTCCTGCTGGCTGGGCCGCTGCCTGCCCAGGACAGCGCCGCGACATCCAGCCCGGACACCGCACCCGCTGCGCAGACCCCAGCGGATGCCCCGGCAGAGGCTGACACCGGCACGCTCAGCATCGTGGTCGAAGGCCTGGATGCGCCGCTGCGCGATAATGTGCTGGCCTTTCTCGACATTAACCGCTACGCCGGCAAGTCCGCGCCGGAAGAGGTTCGCCTGCGCTGGCTGCATGGCAACGCCGAGCGTGAGATTCGTCAGGCACTGGAACCGTTCGGCTATTTCGAACCGGTCATCGAACCGTCCCTGGAGCGAACCCCGACGGGCTGGGAGGCACGCTACCGCATCCAACCGGGCCGGCCACTGCCGCTGGAAATGGTCGATATCCAGGTGCTCGGCGAGGGCGGTCAGGACCCGGCCTTTCAAAAACTGCTGGCCTCGCTGCCGCTGGCACGCGGCCAGACCCTGAACCAGCCACAATACGAACAGCTTAAGCAGACCCTGGAATCGCTGGCCACCGAGCGCGGCTATTTCGCCGCCCACTTCACCGAGCACAGCATCCGCGTTGATCTGCAAAGCTACAGCGCCGCGATTCACCTGCACTACGACACCGGCCCGCGCTACCGCTTCGGCGATGTCCGTTTCAAGCAGGATTTCCTGTCGCCCAAGCTGCTGGCGCGCTATCCGCGTTTCAAGTCCGGCGATCCCTACAACAGCAACGACTTGCTGAAACTGCAGGGCGATCTCAACGCCAGCGCCTATTTCAGCCAGGTCGAAGTCACCGCGCCGCCCGATGACAAGACCCACACCGCCCCGATCGATGTCGAACTGACGCCGAACAAGAAGCGCAAGTACAGCGCTGGCCTGGGCTATGGCACCGACACCGGCGTTCGCGCCAAGCTGCGCGTCGAGCAGCGCTGGCTCAATCGCCAGGGCCATCACTACGACGCCGAGCTGCAATACTCGACCATCAAGTCCCTGATCGGCTTTAAGTACATCATCCCCGGTGCAGACCCCACCACCGACAGCTACGCCCTGGCCGTCGGCTACATCGATCAGAACTACCAGGATCAGGACTACCAGACCTATACCCTTGGCGGCAGCTGGCAGCGTCAGGATGGCCTGTGGCTGAAAAACTTCAGCCTGAATTTCCAGAACGAAACCTACAGCATCGGCGGCGCGCCCAGCACCACGTCGGTCCTGCTGATCCCGGGCATGAACTGGACCTGGATCGATGCCGATGACCGTCTCTACACCCTGTACGGGCTGATGTTCGGCTTTGAACTGCGCGGCGCCAGCACGGCCCTGCTGTCGGACACCAATTTCCTGCAGGGCATGCTGCATCTGAAATGGGTGCGCGCCCTGAGCGAAAACAGCCGCCTGCTGATGCGTGGCGATCTGGGCGCAACGGCGATGTTCGACGACTTCAGCACGCTGCCGACCTCGCTGCGCACCTTCACCGGTGGCGATACCAGCGTGCGCGGCTATGGCTATAACACCATTGGTCCGACCGATGCCGACGGCAATGTGATCGGCGGCAAAAATCTGGTGGTCGGCAGCGTCGAATACGAGCACCGGGTCTGGGGCGATTGGAGCGTGGCCGCGTTTGTCGACAGCGGCGATGCCTTTGATGGCGCCCAACCGGATTTGAAGACCGGTGTTGGCGTCGGCTTGCGCTGGCGTTCGCCCGTAGGACCGGTGCGCCTCGATTTCGCCTCGGGTCTGGACCGGCCACCGGGCGATGCCTTCCGTTTTTCCTTCAGCATCGGGCCTGATCTGTGAACCTCGTCCGCATTCCGCGCCGCCTGCTGTCATGGCTGCTGCTCCTGCCCCTGAGCCTGGTCTTGCTGCTGCTGGCCGGTGGCGGCTTCCTGCTGTCCACTGAAACCGGCCTGAACAGCCTGCTGGCGCTGGCCGAGCGCGTGCTGCCGGGTCAGTTCAGCTACACGCGCATCAGCGGGCGCCTGTTCGGGCCGCTGCAGGTGGAAAACCTGCGCTATGCCGATGGTCCGCTGCGCATAGCACTGGCTCGTGGCGAACTCGACTGGCAGCCCGCCGAGTTGTTCGAGCAGACCCTGACCATCAGTCGGCTGCACCTCACTGGCCTGGAACTGGATCTGCCGCCGGGTCAGGACACGCCACCCTCGACCGAAGCGTTCGCCCTGCCCGATGTCGCGCTGCCGCTGGCGATCCAGATTCAGGATCTGCAGGCTCAGGCGCTGCGCATCCAACCCGCCGGCAGCGCGCCGATCGTCATTGACCGGGTGATCCTGAAGGCGCGCACCGCCGCCGATGCCCTGCGCATCGAGGCCTTCGAGCTGTATTCGCCGCTGGGCGATGCGCGCCTCCATGGCCAGCTCACGCCGCGCGCCGACTATCCGCTGCAGGCCCATCTCGACTGGCGCGCCCCGACCCCGGCATATGGCGATTTTCGCGGTCAGGGTGAACTGCGCGGCGCGCTCGGCGGGCAACTGGAACTCAGCCAGACGGTCAGCGGCGCGGCAACGCTGGAACTGCACGCCACGCTGCGCGAACTGCTGACCGGAAAACCGGCCTGGTCGGTGCAGGCCAAGCTGCAGGCAGCCGATTTGCAGCCCTTCGTCGCCGAACTGGCCGGCAGGCCGCTCAGCGCTCAGATCGATGCCCAGGGCGTGCTTGCCCGCTTCGAGGGCCATGGCCAGATCAGCACGACCCTGCCGGAACTCGGCCCGGCCACGCTGCGCGTTGTCGCCACGGGCGATGAGCAGACGCTGCGCCTGAGTGAACTGAAGCTGGCCGCGACCAACCGGCCGCTGGCACTGGACGCAAAGGGTGAATTGCAACTGGCCGAACTGCGCTTCAACGCCAGCGGCCAATGGCGCGCGCTGGCCTGGCCGCTGCAGGGTCCGGCGCAGGTAGAAAGCCCGCAGGGTGAATTCACCGCCAAAGGCACCGCCCAGGACTACCAGTTCCAGCTTGCCGCCGATCTGCAGGGGCCGCAGATTCCCAAGGGCCGCTGGGCCTTGCAGGGCCAGGGTTCCGATCAGGCGCTGCGCGGAGTCAAGCTGAACGGCCAGACCCTGGAAGGCCGCATCGAAGCTACGGTCGATGCCGCCTGGGTACCGGCGGTGAGCTGGAAGGCAGCGCTCAGCGGCAGCGGTCTCAATCCCGGCGCGCAGTGGAAGGACGTGCCGGGCAAGCTCAATCTGCGCCTGAAAAGCGATGGCGGACTGGACAAGGGCGTGTTGCGCGTCAACCTGCTGCTTGAAGATCTGGCCGGCACGCTCAGTGGCCAGACGCTGACCGGCAATGCCGATGTGAGCCTGCGCGATCAGGATCTGACCATCAGGGCCCTGCGCCTGAACGCCGGCGCGGCACGCCTGGAGGCACAGGGCGCACTGGCGCAGCGCTGGGATCTGCGCTGGACCGTAGACGCCCCGCAGCTCAAGACGCTGCTGCCCAGCCTGAGCGGCAGCGTGACCAGCAGCGGCACACTCAGCGGCAACCGCGAACAGCCACGACTGGCGGCTACTTTCGCGCTGCGCGATCTGCGCCAGGGCGCAACCCAGGTGCGGCGCCTGCAGGGCGAGGCGGATATCGTGACCGGCAAGGGCGAGCGTTCGCGGCTGAAGCTGTCCGGCGAGGAGTTGGTGCTGGGCGGGCAACGCTGGAAGAGTCTACGCCTCGATGGCGATGGCACCCCGGAAGCGCACCAGTTGCAGGCGGAACTGGCCGGCGCAGCAGGCCGCTTCGCCCTGGCTCTGGCCGGGCAACTGCAACTGCCGGCACTGAACTGGCAGGGTCGCATCACCCAGCTCAGCGCCAGGGATACGGTGGTCGGCGCCTGGTCGCTGGACAAGGCAGTTGCCGTGCAGGCCGCTGCTGACAAGGCGCGTATGGAATCGGCCTGCCTGATCAGCGCCCCGACCCGGCTGTGCCTGCAGGGGCAGTGGAACGGGCCGCGCGGTTTCGATGCACGCGTCCAGCTCAGCAACCTCACGCCGGAGCGCTTCAAGGCCTTCCTGCCACCGGAGCTGAAACTGGACACGCGCATTGATGCCGAAGCCAGCGCCAGCAGCGGTCCCGGTAGCGCGCCCCAAGGCAAGCTCGATCTGAAAATCGCCCCCGGCAACCTGAACATGGTCGCCCAGGGCCATAGCCTGCGTTTCAACCTCAATGGCGGCAGCCTGCGCGTCGAAGGCAACAGTCGCACTGCCAACGCTCAGGCGCGGCTGGATCTGGCGCAGACCGGCCAGCTGCAGGCCAGCGCACAGCTTCAGGACCCGCTCGGCAGCGCCCGCATCAACGGCACGCTCGACGCCGCCATCACCGATCTGGGCATCGTCTCGCTGTTCGCGCCGCAGGTGGAAAAGGTCAGCGGTCAGTTGCGCGCCACTATCAACGCCAGCGGCACCCTGCCCAAGCTGGTGCTGCGCGGCAATGTGCGTTTGGAAAACGCTGCCCTGAGCGTGCCCGAGGCCGGTCTGCATCTACGCGATGTGCAGTTCAGCGCCGACAGTAGCGGTCAGGGTCCGCTGCAACTGAGCGGCTCGGCGCGCTCCAAACCCGGCCAGATGCAGCTCGACGGCACTCTTGATCCGCTGCAGCGGCAGTTGCGCCTGACGATCAAGGGCGAGAATTTCCAACTGATCGACACCGCCGATGTGCGCATCCAGGTCAGCCCGGACCTGAAGCTGGAAGCCGACCCCGGCCAGATTCGCGTCGATGGTCAGGTCACGGTGCCCAAGGCTTTTCTGCGTCCCGGTGGCGGCCGGCCCGGCACGGTTAGCAATTCCCGGGATATGGTGGTGGTCAACGGCAGCGACGGCGCAGCGCTGCCGCCCAAGCCGGCCGAAGTCGCCATTTCCGCCCGGGTGCGCGCCGTGCTCGGCGAAGATGTGCAACTGGAAACGCCGGTGTTCAAGGGCCAGCTCAAGGGCAGTCTGCTGATCGAGGAAACGCCACAACTGGCCCCGCGCGGCAGCGGCACCATCGAGGTTGCCGCCGGCAACTACCGCATCTACGGCGAAGAGATTCAGATCCAGCGCGGCCAGGTGCTGTTCAGCAATAGCCCGCTGGACAATCCCGGCCTTGATCTGCGGGTGGCGCGCCAGGTCAACAGTGATCTTAGCGACAGCACCACAGTTGGCGCCCAGGTGCGCGGCACCCTCAAGCAGCCGCGCCTGACCCTGTTCTCCGAGCCGTCCATGCCCGACGCCAGCATTCTTTCCTATCTGGTGCTGGGCCGGGCACCGGGCGGCGGCGGTGAGGCAGCCATGCTGTTCAAGGCCAGCAGCGCCCTTGGACTGGGCGGCAACGCTCTGGCGGGCGGCCTGGGCAGCAGCCTGGGCCTGGACACCATGCAGTTCGATTCCGGCTCCAGCAGTGGCAGTGGCAGTGGCAACAACGCGGGTGCCTCGCTGACCCTGGGCAAGTACCTGTCACCGGATCTGTATGTCGGCTATGGCGTTGGCCTACTGGATGCGGTCAACGCTTTCAAGATCAAATACCGCCTCAGCAAGCGGCTGGTTTTTGAATCCTCAACCAGCGCCCTGGGTACCGGCGCCGACCTGACCTATACGCTGGAATACTGAGCGCGCTCCAGGCGATGTCAGGAATTGCCCTTGCATTCGCGGGCCCTGTGGGCTCAACCGCCCGTACGCCACTTGATATTGCAGCCGATGCTGGGCTGCTGTTCGACAGTGACCGCCTGGCCGGCCAGCACGGCATCGGCGGCAGCGCGCAGATCGGCGCCCGTCACCGGCACGGCATTGCCCGGACGGCTGGCATCGAAACGGCCACGGTAGACCAGCCGGCGCGCCGCGTCGAACAGGAAAAAATCGGGCGTGCAGGCCGCCTGATAGGCGCGGGCGACCGCCTGGCTTGCGTCGTGGAGATAGGGAAAGGGGTAGCCGAAGCGTGCTACCTCCTCGGCCATCTTCTCCGGACTGTCGCCCGGATAATTCACTGCATCATTGGCATTGATCGCCACCACCGCTACACCGCGTGGCTGATAATCGCGCGCAAACTCAATCAATCCGGCGCGGATGTGCTGCACAAAGGGACAGTGATTGCACATGAACATGACCAGCAAGGCCGGAGCACCCTGAAACTCGTCCAGGCTGCGAAGCCTGCCGGTGGCCGGCTCGGACAGATTAAATACTGGGGCGGGCGTGCCGAGAGGCAGCATGGTGGAAGGGGTTTGGGCCATGACGGTCAGTCTCCTGCGTAGTGTGGGTGTAAATCACGATGTTCCTCTCAGACTGTCAGCCCGCGTTTTCAGTTGCGCCAAGATAATTTTTGCCGGTGTATAACCCTCGAACCAAGCCCGCCCAGGATGGTCAATCCCCGCGAGCCGCATGGTTTTTGCGGCTGCCGCTCACCTTCCCGCGCGCAACAGTCCCTCGTTTGGAGAATCTCCATGCCCAGTCTGAAAAAGCCGCTCTGGCTGATCGCTGTCCTTGGCCTGCTCTGGCACAGCGCCCTGCAGGCCGCAGATTATCCGGATTTCGTCACCCTGGTCGAAAAATACAGCCCAGCGGTGGTCAGCATTCAGACCAAATCCGAGCCGAAAGCCATACCGCGCAACCACCCGCAGATCCCCGAAAACAGCCCGTTCTACGATTATTTCAAGCGTTTCTTCGATGAAATGCCCGACCGCCCAAACCAGCCGCAGACCTCGGTTGGCTCCGGCTTCATCATTTCCAGCGACGGCTATGTGGTCACCAACGCCCATGTGGTTGAGAACATGGACAGCATCACCGTCGGCCTGAATGACCGCAGCGAACTGCCGGCGGAACTGATCGGCAAGGATAGCCGCAGCGATGTTGCCCTGCTCAAGGTCAAGACCAGCACGCCCCTGCCAGCGGTGCGCATCGCCGACATGCGCAAGGTCAAGGTAGGCCAGTGGGTGCTGGCGATCGGCTCACCGTTTGGCTTCGAGCGCAGCGCCACCCAGGGCATCATCAGCGCCCTGGGCCGCAACCTGCCCAGCGACAACTATGTGCCGTTCATTCAGACCGACGCCGCCGTCAATCCCGGCAATTCCGGTGGACCGCTGTTCAATCTCGATGGCGAGGTGATCGGCGTCAATTCGCAGATCTACAGCCGTTCCGGCGGCTATCAGGGCCTGTCCTTCGCCATTCCGGTCGATGTAGCCATGGATGTGGTTGATCAGCTCAAGAGCGGCGGCAAGGTCAGTCGCGGCTGGCTGGGCGTACTGATTCAGGAAGTCACCCCGGAGCTGGCGCAATCGTTCAACCTCGATAAGCCGCAGGGCGCTCTGGTCGGCCAGGTGATGGCTGACAGCCCGGCCCAGACCGCGGGCATCAAGGTCGGCGACATCATCGTGACCTTCAACGGCCAGCCGGTGCAGCGCTCCAGCGAACTGCCGCTGATGGTCGGGCGCACCCGGCCGGGCATCGACGTGCCGCTGGTGGTGATCCGCGATGGTCAGGAACGCAGCCTGAGCATTCGCCTCGGCGAACTGCCCGAAGAGCCGCGCACCGCCCAAGCCATCGCCGAGCCACCCAGCCGCAATCGACTCGGTCTGCGCGTGGCACCGCTGCCCGCCGAGGCGCAAAAGAATGGCGAGCAGGGCGTGCTGGTGCAGGAGGCCAGCGAAGGTCCGGCGGCGACTGCCGGCATCCGCAGCGGCGACATCATCACCCGCATCAACAACACGGCGGTGAGCGATCCGGCCCAGTTCGCCGAACTGGTCAAGCAGTTACCGGTCGGGCGACCGGTGCCGGTGCTGGTCAAGCGTGATAACGGCGCCCTGTTCCTGGCCCTGACCGTGCCGGTCGGCGACGCCAAATAAGCGCTCAGGCATTCAGCCCTAACGCAGCCCGCGCTGTTCACGGATGGCGCGGGCTTTTATTTGCTGCAGTCGCAACTACCCGCCGGGAAATGCTTACCGCTATAATGCAAAAGCGTTTTTAAAAGCGATCGGGCATGTCCAGAGTCGCAGTTTTTCCCCATTCCTGCAGGCAGGATGCCCGAGTCCGCTGTTTGGCTTCCCCACCACCCGCCCCGGCGGGAGAATATAACCCCTCAAGGAGGCTTCTCCGTGCTCGAAAACTATCGCCAACATGCAGCTGAACGCGCCGCCATGGGCATTCCCGCCCTGCCGCTGAGTCCGCAACAGACTGCTGAGCTGGTCGCACTGCTCAAGAACCCGCCCCAGGGCGAGGAAGAGTTCCTGCTGGAACTGATCACCCATCGCGTGCCGGCGGGCGTCGATCAGGCGGCCTATGTCAAGGCTGCCTTCCTGGCCGCCGTGGCCAAAGGTGAAGCCCAGTCGCCGCTGATCTCGCGGGTGCGCGCCACTGAACTGCTTGGCACCATGCTCGGCGGCTACAACATTCAGCCGCTGATCGACCTGCTCGATGATGCCGAGTGCGCCCCGGCCGCCGCCAAGGCGCTGTCAAACACCCTGCTGATGTTCGATTACCGCCACGGCGTCAAGGCCAAGGCCGACGCGGGCAACACCCACGCCCAGCAGATCATGAAGTCCTGGGCCGAGGCTGAATGGTTCACCAGCCGGCCCAAAGTGCCGGAAAAAGCCACCGTCACCGTGTTCAAGGTGACCGGCGAAACCAATACGGACGACCTGTCCCCTGCCCCGGATGCCTGGAGCCGCCCTGACATCCCGCTGCATGGCCTGGCGATGCTGAAGATGGAGCGCCCCGGCATTCAGCCCGACGAGTCCGGCAAAGTCGGCCCGCTGAAGCTGATCGAATCGCTCAAGCAGAAAGGCCACCCGGTTGCCTATGTCGGTGACGTGGTCGGCACCGGCTCCAGCCGCAAGTCGGCGACCAACTCGGTGCTGTGGTGGACTGGCGAGGACATCCCCTACGTCCCCAACAAGCGCTTTGGTGGCTATTGCCTCGGCGGCAAGATCGCCCCGATCTTCTTCAACACCCAGGAAGACGCTGGCGCGCTGCCGATCACCGATTGCGACGTCACCAAGATGAATATGGGTGATGTCATCGACATCTATCCCTACGCCGGCAAGATCGAGAAAGGCGGCGAGGTCATCTCCACCTTCCAGTACAAGTCCGACGTGCTGCTCGACGAAGTGCAGGCGGGCGGGCGCATCAACCTGATCATCGGCCGTGGCCTGACCGACTGGGCGCGCGAAGTCCAAGGCCTCGGCCCGAGCACGATCTTCCGCCGCCCGGTGGCTCCGCAGGATTCCGGCAAGGGCTTCACCCTGGCGCAGAAGATGGTCGGTAAGGCCTGCGGCGTGGCCGGCATCCGTCCGGGCACCTACTGCGAGCCGAAGATGACCACCGTCGGCTCTCAGGACACCACCGGGCCGATGACCCGCGACGAACTGAAGGATCTGGCCTGCCTGGGCTTCTCCGCCGATCTGGTCATGCAGTCCTTCTGTCACACCGCTGCCTATCCGAAGCCGGTCGACGTGCAGACCCATCACACCCTGCCCGACTTCATCTCCAGCCGCGCCGGCGTGGCGCTGCGTCCGGGCGACGGCATCATTCACAGCTGGCTGAACCGCATGCTGCTGCCCGATACGGTCGGCACCGGCGGCGACTCGCACACCCGCTTCCCGATCGGCATCAGCTTCCCGGCCGGCTCCGGCCTGGTCGCCTTTGCCGCCGCCACCGGCTCGATGCCGCTGGATATGCCGGAATCGGTGCTGGTGCGCTTCAAGGGCCAGATGCAGCCCGGCATCACCCTGCGCGACCTGGTCAACGCCATTCCCTACGCGGCGATTCAGTCCGGCCTGCTGACCGTCGCCAAGGAAGGCAAGAAGAACATCTTCTCCGGGCGCATTCTGGAAATCGAAGGTCTGCCCGATTTGAAGGTCGAACAGGCCTTTGAACTGTCCGACGCTTCCGCCGAGCGCTCTGCCGCCGGCTGTACCGTGCGCCTGAACAAGGAGCCGATCATCGAGTACCTGAACAGCAACATCACGCTGCTCAAGTGGATGATCGCCAGCGGCTACCAGGATCCCAAGACCCTGGAGCGGCGCATCAAGGCCATGCAGGAATGGCTGGCCAACCCGACCCTGATGGAGCCGGACGCCGATGCCGAGTACGCGGCGGTGATCGAAATCGACCTGGCCGATATCAAGGAACCGCTGCTGGCCTGCCCGAATGACCCCGATGACGTCAAGACTCTGGCCGATGTGGCCGGCGCCAAGATCGACGAAGTCTTCATCGGCTCCTGCATGACCAACATCGGCCACTACCGCGCCGCCGCCAACGTGCTCAAGGGGGAACGGCAGGTGGTGGCGTTCATGGATGCACGGCCCAACCGACAGGTGGTTCAAGCGGGCGAGCAGCTGTCCACCACGGTTCTTGAAGGGGATGAACGCAGCCCCGAGCAGGTGCGCAGCCGCCTGAACCTGCTGCTGGCCGCGGCCTTCAGCCAGGCCCAGCGCCGCGGCACCCTCAGCGACGGGCTTCAGTTCGACGCTGGCAGCTTCAATC
>OFSA01000042.1_pt1 | contig 21573 bp, 18 predicted proteins | sample 1543241 | NCBI WGS metagenome assembly OFSA01 (sample SAMN05442508, study PRJEB24371) | freshwater metagenome | isolation source: Freshwater Lake | place: Canada: Niagara | collected 2012-08-09 | reverse complement strand
ACAGCATTTTTCAGCAAAGGACGATGGTGTAGATATTTGTGTCCACTCGGAGCATTCTTTGGATTACTCAAAAAATTTAGTTTTTTCAAACTCAAGAGAGACTCCAATACTTGCATATCTTGTGGAATCTGCAAAAAATCATGTCCAGCTAATCTCAAAATCAAAACAGCTGATGTCATCAATGATGCAGATTGTATAAGTTGTATGGAATGTGTAAACGATTGTCCAAAAAACAGTCTAGACGTATATGTATTTGGCAAGCACATAAAGAAGCAGACGTTTATTTTGTGGGTTATTGGTGGATTCTTTGGAGCACTTGGATTGTTTATGTTGACTCCTCGACGACAAACTAAACCACTTTCAAATATCGTAAATGAACAATGAACTATAGATGTCGCAAATATCAAAGGAAGTAATACCTTACAATATGTCATCGATAAAACCAAAGTTCCTTTTGAATATTTCCAAACAGAACTCAAATTACCAGCTGATATCGACAAGTGAATAAAACTCAAAGAAATAGGAACTACCTATGATATCAAAAATGGAAGTTGAGAAATTATAGAAACCGAAGATATCAGAGCAACAATTGTAAAATATATGGAAATTCAAAAATAATTTTTATTTATCATAAATAACATAGCATGGACGTATTTGATTTATTCTCACCAGAAGCCTGCGATATTCGCGGTAAGGCAAATAAGGAAAAACGAACTCGACACGAATATTTTGAAAACAAAAAAGAATTGGAAAAACAAGGAATCAAAGTAGTTCTCGTAGATATGATAAACCATCCAGTAGAAAACGCAATACCTATTTCCAATGATATCTTTTTTGGGAATAAATATCCAAAATGAACTGTATTTGTCCTCTACTGTCACTCAGGTGGGTCAAGTGGTTATGTACAAATGCAACTCAAAGGACAAGTTCCTCAGTATCATATAATCAATCTTGATGGGGGTATTAATATGTATAATCTCCAAAAGATGAGATAGTTTTTTATATTATTACCGTACGTATCATGAAAACAAATGAAGGAACAACAGATCGTTTAATCAGATTATTTATTGGTGTTTTTGCTATCATTGGTGCATATTTTTGGTTGGCAGGAAGTATACAAATTGTTGTATATATACTAGGGGCTATTGCGATACTTACAGGATGTATATGATTTTGTGGGCTCTATGCACTTCTCAAAATCAATACTTGTGAAACAAAACAAGCAAGTAAAAAGACAAAAATTATCGGACGAATAGTCATAGCTATTTTGTGAGCAGCTTTTGCTGCAGGAAGTGATTTCTTTAGCAAGAAAATTTTCTTAGAAGACTTCGCAACTATGAATAACAATTACAAACAACTCCTCTTCAATTCTGGAAAAGAAAAAAGAGCTGAATCTATTTCATTTTACGAAAAACTCATCCCAGCATACAATGAATTCCAAGAGAAATACACAAATTATCAACCAACCATACTAAGATGAGATGAAAATTTCACCTATGACATAGCAAAGGTTGGTGTAATGATCAACAATGTAAAAGATGGTGTATATTCAGGTGATTTAGTAGCTACACACAAAGCGTTGGAAGCCATCAGACCTATTTTCCAAGATATTTTCAAGAGAAATGGATTTAGCATGACAGCTATTGCTCTCGTAGATTTTCATGATATTATGGAAGTCATTATCGAATGAGCAGACAATAAAGATACAAACAAAATTATCGAAACCTACCCTCTTGCAGACGAAAAACTCAAGGAAGTAGAATCAGAATTAAATGATGAATGAATCCAAACAATCAGAAAAAACTTAGATACTATTTTGGATATGGCAAAGAATAAGCAATTAGAAGGGTTAGAGAAACAAGCTGCAGATCTCAAAGCTAGTTTTGTAAAAGTATATTTGATTAGAGGATAATTTTATTCAAACAGACAAACGATGTTTAGTCGATTAGAACGATTGGTAAATCTTTTTACCTACTGATTTCTATGATTTGAAAGCACAAATCATATAGGACAAGCTATCAATTTTTTCATCTACGATACTATCAAAATCATACTTCTGCTAGTGGTCGTGACAAATATAATGACCCTAATTAATTCCTATCTTCCAATACAGAAAATTAGAGATTTTTTGACGAAAAGAAAATTATTCTGACTACAATATGTGTTCGCATCGATTTTCGGAGCAATCACGCCATTTTGTAGTTGTTCTTCCATTCCTTTGTTTATTGGATTTATCAAAGGAGGGATTCCTCTAGGTGTGACCTTCTCATTTTTGATCACCTCACCACTCGTAAACGAAGTAGCTGTAGCGATGTTTCTATGAATCTTTGGACTCAAGATTACTGCGATCTACATGTGAAGTTGAATACTTCTCTGAACACTCTGATGACGAATACTCCAGCAACTCAAATTGGAAAAATACCTCGCTGATTTTATACAGACTGAGAGAAAACTTCCCGACATGCACTATAATCTCCCTAAAATCAGCTTCAAAAATAGATTACCAGCAATCATTCAAGAAGCCCGAAGCATCACAGAAAAGGTTATCCCTTATGTAATTTTAGGAATCGCCGTAGGTGCTGCTATCCATGGATTTGTACCTACTGGATTTTTTGAACACTATATTTCCAAGAATAATCCATTTGCGGTTCCATTGGCTGTGATTGTATGAATTCCTATGTATGCCAATGCGACAAGCATCATTCCTATAGTTCAAGCATTGATAGCAAAATGAATCCCATTAGGGACCTGATTAGCGTTTATGATGGCAGTTGTCGGATTATCATTACCAGAATTTCTTATTCTCAAAAAAGTCATGAAATTGAAATTATTGCTAATATTCTTTGGAATCACTGGATTCTTTATGATTCTACTCTGATATCTTTTCAATCGAATCTTCTAGAAATAAAAATAAGTTGTAAACGATACATTTTTCCTTAAAAAAGGTCCAACAAGAAAGATGTTTTATCTCCCATTCCATGATGACCCTCCAACAACTATTTCAATATACTGGATATCTAGCGGTAATTACATTAGGACTCTCATTTATATTTTCATTCTTTGATTATAAAAAGAAAAGAATACTAAAAAAGAAAATCCCTATTTCCGTATGTATTCCATGTTACAATGATGGAGATAGTATCGAAATGACCATAAACAGCCTCTTTTCTTCTTATCCAAAAGAGTTAATAGAACTCTTTGTTGTAAATGATAAAAGCAAGGATGATTCACTAAACAAATTGATTGCACTTCAAGATAAATATGATTTCACGCTCATTAATAATGAAGTAAATTTAGGTAAAAGTGAAAGTCTCAACCAAATTAGTTCATATGCTACCCATAATATTTTGATGTTTGTAGATGCAGATGTTCTTCTGAAACCAGAGAACATCAACGATATGCTTGCTAGACTAGAAAAAGACAAAGTAGCAGGTGTTTCCTGTCCATATAAACCATACAACAAAGGATTCTGGGCTCTTATGCAAGAAATTGAATATAATATGTTAGCTACCATTCAAGGAGCATACAATATTTTTGGAGCTATGGCTATGCGATGATGATGTATTATGATCCAAAAAGAAGCCTTCGAAAAAGCGGGAAAATTTTCTCTTCAAGCTATCACAGAAGATATGGATCTAGCATTTAAATTAAATGAAATTGGATATAAAGTACAACAAAGTTTTCATAGAGTAGAGACCGTTGTCCCTGGGACATGGAAAGAACTTTACAAACAAAAGTTGAGACGAAATTCAGGAGGAACTCAATGTTTCATCAAACACTGGAAAGTATGGATCAAAAATCCTCTCCACGTAGTCTTTGTATTTTCATTCAATCTCAGTATCGTAGGATTTGTACGAGGAATCATGCAAAAAGGAATTGTCTTAGATGTTCTCTTAGACAAGAAAGATATCGTTCAGTCATTAATATCTCTCTTTACATTGGCAGATATTTGGAATAGTTTAGTCCGAAAATTTGCATTTACATGGCTATCTTTCCCGTACGTATTGCCTATGATTAAGAGATGGTGACATTTTTGGAAGTTTCTCTATGTATTACCTTTTTCGATCATATATGTGCCTATATATACCTATATGGGAGCAGTAGGGTTAATTAAATGATTGCTTATTTATCGCAAATTAGAATACGGAGACAAAAGATGATGGTAATTACTCTTGAAATTCTCAAGCAAAAACATAAACATAACGAACGCTTTATCTATCATACCAAAACGCTATGAGTAAAGTCCAAAGAACACTTGTTGTCCTTAAACCAGATACTATTGGTCGCACCATAGTAGGAGAGATAATCTCCCGCTTTGAAAGAGCTGGTATCCATATAGCAGGGATAAAAATGATGAGACCAGATAAGACATTTTTGCATCATCATTATGAAGGTATTGGATGAATGATATCTCGTCGCGGACAAAAACCATTTGACGTAACTGTTGAATTTATGACAACAAATCCCGTCATTGCTATGGTTTTGGAATGAGTCGAAGTAATAGAATATGTTCGTAAACTTGTAGGTTCTACAGAGCCAAAGAGTGCTGCACCATGAACTATTAGAGGAGATTATGCTCATATGTCATTTGCTCATGCAGATGAAGAAAACATTTGAGTTGCAAATCTTATTCATGCATCTAGCAATCCAGAAGAAGCAGAATTGGAAATCAAACACCGATTTGCTCCTGAAGAAATGTTTACTTACGAACCGGCACATAGACCGTTTACACGTTAACACACACTTCCTCATATAGTAAGGAGATTTCCAAGTGTATGTAGATACATTTCTCCGAACCCATTTATTCATTTATTATTGTACTTATGAAACAAGGAATTCACTCTCAATACTTCAATGAAGTAGAAATCAATTGTATCTGTGGAGAAACTTTCACAATCGCTACAACTGTACCAGGACCAATCAAGGTTGAAACTTGCTACAGATGTCACCCTACATACAACAAAGACAAGGTTATCAAAAAGGTAATCAAGGGTAGATTGGAGAAATACCTCGAAAAAGAAAAAAGAATGAACGCTATTCAAAAATAGTTTTTTCGGTAGAAATGAAAACCTTTGCGTCTCATTTACCGATAACAAAATTCCATGATTATCAAGAATCTTATAAAAAAACATATCAGTGAAGAGCACATTGACCACATTATTTTTCATAGTGGGAAAATTATCTTCAGAGAAACTATGTTTACTATAGGGTTCTTAGGTATTTTGTACGGACTATTTTTGGTACTAAATAATTATATGAACCGACCTATGCTTAGGTGGGTTTTTTGATGACTTTGAATTATCATATTTATCAAATTTTCATATGATTTTTTCAACAAATATGCTGACTGCATTGTTTTATCGAAGGACGGGATCACATTTTTTACTCGAGATGGGATATATAGCTACAAAACAGAATTTTTTGATTGGGGAAAGATAGAGAGCATTTCTCACAGTCAATCCAATATGCGAGATAAGGTTTATGGAAGCTGAGAGCTTACGATTAGTTTAGATCACTGAGTTGAATACCCTTTTGAAGATACAAGCAGCATAAAATCTCAAGTCAAAAAACTTATGACAGCCAAAGAAAATTACACAAAATTATCTCAAATCCCAGTCACTCAAGAATCTGAATGAATCGAAAGTGAACACATTGAAATCCTTACAGAAGCCCTTTCTGAAGTTATCAAAGATTATTTGAATAAGAAACATAAATAATTTTAATCTCCCTGAATCCCATGGCTCAACTTTTCATTACTCCCTACGAGAAATCAGGAAACACCATAACCATCACCAACCCAGAAATTATAGATCAATGTAGAAAAGTACTCAGACTTGCCGTAGGCAAGGAAATTTCTCTGCAGAATACGAATGGAGAGTCCTCTACAAGACACACGATTACCATCACTGAAATCAAACAGAACATCAAAGGAACTATCACAGAAGAAAAAACCACAAACAAATCAAATCAAACCACAATTATGGCCGTTGCTATGCCAAACAAACGAGACAAAATCGAGCTTATCGTCCAAAAGCTAGCCGAAATCTGAATAGATCAGATTATTTTCTGGCCAAGTGAAAGATCTATTATCAAAGAACGAAATACCAAAAAAGCTGAAAGAGTTTCCAAAATAGCCAAAGAAGCCACAGAACAATCTCGAAATCGATTTATGCCAGAAATCAAATTTTCAAGTACACCAATAATTTCAGATACAGCTGAATATGTAATTTTCGATAAAACTGAATGATCAGAAAAACAATTTCACAAAAATCCCTCTGCACCACTCATCTGCGGAATCATAGGTCCTGAGTGAGGACTCAGCAGCAAAGATCACCAACTACGAGCAAACACCAAACATCATGTCCAAGAATTATGATCTGGAATTTTAAGAACAGAAACCGGAGCTATTGTTGGATGACGATTGATTAAGAATATGGGATAATTTATCATAACATAGCAATACATATGTGTCCAAATACAGCTGGAAAGCCATCCAATGACTAAGCAAACCATGAGAAAATAAACACGCGAATTTATTTTCTCTAGACCTTTTTGGCTACTTTTTGGGGCAATGCCAAAAAGTATGCTCGGGTAGAGGGCGAAGCGCCTCCTTAATAAAATATAAATAGTTTCTTGAAAATACTATCACAAAAGAATATACTCAATCAATAATTTATATTGACATAGTAAGTGATGAAAAAACTGATCAAAAAGATTCTCCACTACGATAAATTATACCACAATATAAAAAGCAGTTTTTTGTATCACGTTTGGAAAAAGACCAACGGACAAATTGCAAATGCCATGTATGGTTCACCATCCAAGGATTTTTTTGTCATCGGAGTAACTGGGACAAACGGAAAAACAACTACGGTAAACCTCATTCACAAAATACTCAACGAAAACGTAGGGAAAACAATGATGGTTAGCACTGCTAATATCAAAATCTGAGATAAAGATATCAAAAACACCAAGAAAATGACTTCATTAGATATCTTCGATTTACAGTCCACACTTGCCATTGCCAAAAACGCAGGATGTAAAATAGCAGTACTCGAAGCCTCTTCACAATGACTGGATCAATATAGATTTGAAGGAGTAAAATTTGATTTTGCAGTGTTGACAAATATTACTCACGATCATCTCGATTATCATAATACTATGGAAGAATATGCAGCAGCCAAAAAGATGCTCTTTGATTATGTGCTCAACAATGGAAAGAATACAAAATATGGAGTATTCCCTGTAGATGATGCATATGGGAAAAAACGATTTGAAGAACTTTCATTCGATAAAAAAATCTCATACAGCATCAATGCATCATCATTTCTCAAAGCAAACGATATCATAGAAAATAAGGAAGAGACTACATTCACCTTCAATAATCTAGGAAAAGATTACAAGGTAAACAGTAAACTTCCTGGCAAATTTAATGTTTACAATATCTTAGCAGCGCTATGAGTCGCCGTAGAGATAGGAGTTGATATAGAAAAAGCTATCAAATCAGTCGAAGATTTCACCGGTGTAGATGGAAGAATGCAAAAAATTACAAAAGGAAACATCAATGCTTACGTAGATTTTGCACATACTCCAGATGCTCTCGAAAAAACACTTTCTTATCTCTCAAATATCAAGGGAGAAGGAAAACTCATCGTAACCTTCGGAGCACCAGGACTTAGAGACACAGAGAAGAGACCACTTATGGGAAATATCGTAGCTCAATATGCAGATATCATGATTGTCACAGACGATGATCCAGATACTGAAGATAGACGAAGTATTATTCAAGAAATCACAAAATGATTGACCAATAGAACGCTCTGAAAAGACCTCTTCATCGTACCAGAAAGACGTCTCGCGATCAAACTAGCTACTGAGTTGGCAAATGATTGAGATACCCTCATGTTCGCCGGTAAATGACACGAAACCGTTCAATACACCAACCTTCGCAAACGTCCTCGAAGTGATGCTGTTGAAGTACAAAAAGCTTTGGATGAAAAATAAGAAAAAAACAAATAAAGAATCACGCTAATAAATAGTGTGATTTTTTTTGCAAAAAAAAAAGAAATAATATATAATTTAGATATTTATATAAATAAGATAAAATGAATAAGAAGGAATATGTGTTAGATCTATTAAAAAAATTAGAACCATATCGAGATACCATAGCCTGAATCATAGCTATGGTAGAATTATGAAATTGTACAAATGAAGAAATAGATAGTATTCTTCAAATCATTGAAACACATATAAAAGAAATAAATAATGATGATATAAAAGCAAAATGGACACAAGTACAAGAAATATTAAAAAAGATAAAAGATACAGAAGCCCTTGAAAAAAATCAAGAAATATGAGAGATTGAAGAATTATTAAACCAAATAAATACATTATAATATTTTAATTTATTACTATTCTCATTATGTGAGCAGAGACACAAAGATTAGAACAAGAAACTTCTAAAGAATCAGTTAAAGATTTTTTAGCAAAAGAATTAAATAAGCCAGAATTTGCAAAGAAAACTACAGAAAATATAGAAAAAACACACAAAGACATACAGATTCTAAAAAATATATTAGAAAAAAATATAAAACCTATAGTCGAAAAATGAGGAAAATTAGATGTGAACAATCCAATAGATATAAAAAAAGCAAAAATGTTAATTGCCTATGAAAGATTGGAATGGTGAAATATAGACGGATACTTTCCCAAAAAACCAGACGAACAAATCAATAGAGCAACGCGTATTTTAGAAGCAAAATTTAATGAAAATATTTTTGACAACAAGCAATGAGAGACCATTACATTAGATAATTGTACAAATCCAGAACAAGCAATGCAAAAAATTTCTTACAAGGCAGAATTTACAAGTTGAAATGAAAAATTTGATCAATCATTACAATCGAATCCACTATTAAAAAAATATTTAGATCTCCAAATTTCAGAAGAAAATCTAAATCGCCTAAGCAAGATGACGGGAGTTCATGATCGAAATCCAGAAAAAATAAAATGAAAATTTGATCAACTAAATAATGGGATATCAGAGAAACAACATACAATGCGAAAAGAAGAAGCGAATATTTCAAAAGAGTTGTTTTCAGATCCCACAAAAACTATGGAGTTTATAAAAATATTAGGCAATATAACACCAGAAGAAATGGATACTGAATGATTTTATGAAATAAAAATAATAATAAAAGATTTTTTAAGAAGTAGCAATGATAAAACATTCTCATGGAGAGATCTTAAAAAAAATGATGGTGTAGATAAAAATTACGAAACATGAGAAATAAGAAATATTTGAAGACCTAAAATAGAGACAGATAATATGCAAATTATTTCAACATGACCAGATTGAATTAGACTCAAAAATAGAATTACAGGACAGGAAACTATATTGAATAAACAAGTTTTAGAAAGATGAAAACAAATAAAAGAACAAAGCGAGAAAGATGAGAAATACAGAGAAAATAAAGAAAAAGAAATCATGAAAAAATTAGGTATTAATCCAGAAGATGAAAATACAAAAGAAAATAGAGAAATAATTTGGAAAAGTATGAGCAAAGAAATATTTGAAAACGATCAAATACTATTTGATGCAACTCGAAGAGAAATGAATAACAATAGATGGACAAAGATGATTTACGAAGAAGAAGGAAAATTATTTAATCAAATATTACTAGACAAATGAATCTCAAATTTTGACTGCACAAAAGGAAATACAGAGTTAAATGCAAAAGAAATAAATGGGGAAAAGGTTTTTATCCTAGATCAGTGAGATACAAAAGTAATTCTTCCCTTCAAATGACAAGCAAAGCTAGAAGAGCATAAAATATCTCAACAAGAAATGAACGAACAAATAAAAGATACAGAAAAATCTTCTGAATATCTCAGAGCAGAACATGAGATATTATATCCCAAAAATTCGAATAAAATAGATATATCTTGATTATGATTAAATTCCAAGGAAATTACAAACCTACTCAGTAATCCAAAGTTAACAGAGATGAACATATTAAATATAGACTTAAGCAATAATAAAATTACGACATTCCCTGGAAAATTATTTTCTATGAAAAACATCTCATCCATAAATTTAGAATGAAATTTTATAAAAGAGTTACCTCAAGAAATAGATAAATCAAAATGTGAGAATCTAGAATCAATATCACTTGATAATAATAATATTTCCGAGATTCCAGAACAATTTTTACAACTAGATCAAATAAAAGAATTATCGATAGCGAACAATAGATTATCAAAAATACCATCATCCATCGATAAATTATCAAAATTAGAAACATTGAGAATTTCTCATAATGATATTCAAGAGCTTCCTGAAAATATAACAAAAATTAAAACCTTAATGATACTCAATGCTTATGAATGCAAACTGGAAAGTTTACCTAAAGATATAAACAAACTTACAAATCTTGGATATTTAGCGCTAGACCATAATAAATTAAAAGAAATACCAGATATTAGTACATTAAATAATTTAAAAAATTTAAATCTTTCAGACAATAATCTTTGAATATTACCACCACTAGGAAGTCTAGATAAACTCGAAACATTATCTATCGAAGACAACAAGAATTTAAAAGAAATTCCTAATGATATAAGAGGGTTACCTAAATTAAAATCCGAGATAAGGTTATCAAGCAACATTTCTTCCGGAGAAGAAGTTAAAGATAGATTTATTGATTGAAATATGTCTCGTCAATGATATGATTTTTCTGATGGAGCCAATAGATTTTTCAATGATAAACAAGAATATAAATTCACATATGCTCAATGAAAATCAGAATGAGAAGCACTAGAAAATAGCAGAAAAGAGCTTCAAATAGATGAAAGAACAGAGACATTTACAATGCAAAAAAAATTAGCAAATGGTAATTATTCAGTTGTTGTTTTTACAAAAGCAAAGGAAACCGAATATTACAAAAAAGAAACAAATTAAATATTTGCAAAATCGAAGTAACTAAAAAACTCCTAATCGGGAGTTTTTCTATTATTCAAATATTTATATACTAAGAAATAGGTTTGATTCCTCCAACTGTATTCCATCTATCCAAAATAATCATCGCGCTAATGGTATCTTCCAATGGATTCTTTTTGAATGCTTCGATATCTTTGTGAGTATTAGAGATAATATCTCCAGCTTCTACAGAACTATAATCCTCTTCCATTTTTTCGATAGTGATATCTTCTTGTCCGATAATAAAAGAAAGATTTGTCATAAATTTTTCAATTTTTTCTTGAACATCTCTTTGTTTGCTTGGTCGTCCAAGAACAATAGTTTTGATGCTATATTTTTGGATAAGTTCTCCAAGATGGAAAAAAATTACCTGATCATTCATCAAATATCCAACAGGGAAAACAATTTTTTCTCCTTCCCACATGTAAGCAACTCCTACATATTTACTTCCCCAATCGATTCACAAAATTCCTTTTTTAGTTCGAGCCATAATTTTATAAGAATAATTTAAAATTAGTAATTATATAGCATTCACAAAATACTGAGGCACAACAACAGGAGATGACTGTTTCATAAGATCTGAGAAAGGTACAATACAGTTTTTTCCACAGAACACAACAGACAATGCCTCATCTTGCACAGAAATATCGAGCATATACGGTGCATGTTCTCACCAATAACTCGTATCTGAGACAAAATCCACAAAATACGGAACATTCTCCTCTACTGGCAAACTTTCAAGACGCAATTGCGTCGAACACATTTGTGTAAAATCATACCACCAAATATTATGCTTTTGACCAAGATACAAAGCACCTTGTCCAGGCAGATATCCACGAGCAACTAAATAGGCATACAAATCTATCTTTGTGCAAGAAAAAAATTCTATTGTAACTCAAGTAAGTGCATTAAGCAAAGACAATGCCAATCATCAAACTCTGAGATTAGTAAATCCACCGGGACCATTAAGGACAAGAATCTGATTGGTTGGATGTTGACGATACATTTCAACGAGACGTGGTCAAAAGACCGTTTCTACTCCATTACGTGCAAACGTTTCTACATTTCCTTCGACAAAAAGACGAATCATATCGGAAGAAATATCAACAACTCGCATATAAGTGATAATAAAAAATAAAATAAGACGCCGACCCGCACCAGCGGGTAACGTCGTTTTTATCTATAGGAATGATTTTTCAAATTCCTATATGGTAAATGATGACCAACAACCCATGTTATATAAACTTTCTGGAAAAATACAAGGTAAAGAAGATAAACAAATCAGATTTTCTTGTTGTTTATAAAAAAAGGAAGTATACTTAGATATAGTACTTTATTTTCGCAATGTATATCAATGCGTCTCCGCAAAAAAATACTCAGTCTAGCAATAATTGTATTTGGTCTTGGTGGTTTCTGAAGCTTCTTAGGAGTTTCTGTCGCTTCGCCAGTCTACGCTCAGACAAAAACAGAAACAACAACCACGCCAGTTTCCTCTATGGAAGATAATTTTCGTAATTTAGCGGACATCTTTCTCAAAGTAGCTTATGTAATACTTTGGCCACTAATTATGCTCTCTGGACTAGCTCTAGACAACACTATGGTATATGGAGAAATTTTCCATATGGATGCTCCTCTACGACAATTTTGGAATTTATGCAAAAATTTTGCTAATTTTGGATTGTGATTTATGATACTCTATGAAATCATCAAAAGCGTACTCACGCTTGCCTGAGCATCCAAACCAATGGATACAATCAAAAAGGCAGCAATTGCAGGGATACTTATCCAAATGAGTTGGTTCATCGTAGCCGCTTTGATTGATGTCTCAACAATTGCAACATACGCAGTATGAGGTATGCCTATGAGTATTATGACAACAGACGCAACCATGAAAAATATGAAGATTCTGCAACCAGATGTCAGTATGAATCTCAATAGCGAAAAGAAAATAGAATCAAAGGATTTTATCATATCATACCAAGTCAAAACCCAAGAAGGTACAAATATTTTAATTTCTCCTTGTGAAGTTAAAGAACACAATAAACAATCTTATATAGTAGGAAGGGTTTATGGTGATGAAAAATTTAAAAATCAAGGAAAATTAGGATTAGATAAAGACAAGAAACCTATTGATCCAGGGATAAACGCCTGTGTATATTTAAATGAAGTTAAATTTTTCTATGAATTCCCTGATTTAACAACATTAACAGGACAAGCATACAAAACAAAATTGACAGAAACATTAGATTATGATGAACGAAATTGACGAGAAGCTTGTGGATATATCATAAAGTTATGAGATAGTGAAAAGACTACACAAACATGTGCAGCACAGACATTTCCAAGTGTTGCTTTAGCTCAAACAAAGAACCAATGAGATCCAAATTGGAAGCAACCACTTCGATCTACAGATCGCCCAGCAGCTGGTCTCTCTATATGAGCAAACGATTGAGCAATCCGATTTAAAGGTTCTGCCGCTACAAGTATTGGAAATCTTATAGATAAATCAAAATGATTTGTTGGACCGCTAGCAACAATCTATACATCAATGATGGATTTTGCAAATCTTACAGATACATCAAATGCCAATGGATCTATGGGGAAAGGTATAGGAGAATTAATTATCAGAACTGGGGTAGCAGCTGGATTATTATTTCCTCTCCTCGCATTGACTATTGTGCTTATGATTAGAATTTGATTTCTACGATGTATAATAGGAGCAAGTCCACTCATTATTCTTATTAAAGTATTCGATTTATGAGGGAAAACATGAGATATTGGAAAACATATTGATATCAAAAATATTCTCAGTGCGATATTTGCGCCAGTAATTACCGTCTTTGCATTAAGTATGGGACTTATATTTATGAGTGCATTACAATCTACATATAAGACAGGATGAACAGAAAACCAAAGTGTTCTTCATGATGGATTATCTGCTATGGGAATTGAGCAAACAAAAGGGACTGATTGAGATACCTATGATACTATGAATATATTTGGATTAGTACTAAGATATCCTAAGTCTATGAATACCTATGCAGGAGCAACTGGTGATTGGTTTTCTTGGATGATTATCTGTTTCTCAGGAATTTGAATTATGCGATTTATTCTTTTCGCAGCTATCCAAGCATCATGAACTATTGGAGAGGTCTGAGAAAAAATCAAAGATTTTGGAGAAAATGCAATCTCTACGGCACCGATATTATCTACGCCACGAGGTAATGCGGGAATTAAAACAGTATCAGACAATTTCAATCCTCTATCTGCGAATGGAAATGCTCGAGGTAATGCAACCACATTACGAAACAATAGTAAATTTGTAGATGCAAGAGGACAAGAAGAAAGAATTGGAAAAGTAATTAGCTGATTAGATGCAAGTGAAGCAAAAGATACTACTAAAGTAGTAGAAATGCTTAAGCTTAATGATGAAAGAAACTATAAAGAAGCAGGAACAATGTTAGCAGGAGGCAAGGAAAAGAAATGAGATGAAATGATGAGTATCATCTGAACAAATGCGGATATAGAGTCATTCATAAAAAATATGACAAATAAAGAGAAACAAAAGAAACTACTCAGTGAATGGGGAATTACTCAACAACGAGAAACAAAAGAAAAAAGAGAAACTGCTACCCAAAACTTTGAGGCATTAGTAAAAGACAAACCGAAAGACAAAGGAGAACTAGAACAAATAATCAAAAAATCAGAAGCAATAGATCTCGCAAAAGTAAATGGAGATTATACAAAAGATGTCAAAACAGGAGATGGTAAAGAATACACCATTACTGTCAAAAACAACACATTTGAAATTTGAAATAAATAAACTTTTATCCATACAAGATCATGAAAACAGTACACACACTAAACAAACCAAATCAAAGGTCTAACATCAAATTCTTGATGCTCCTTTTGGTAATCATTATAGGTTGTGGTTTTCATCCTGTCTTTGCTGCATCAGGAGACGTAAGTTTCTTAGATTGATTAGCAAGTTTATTAGACAAAGCTATTAAAATAGGATCTCGAGCATGGATTCCACTTGCCACTTTAGCAGGGAAATTTATGAGTAATGATATGGTATATGGAAGTCGATTTCACTTGGATGGATATCTTTGGCAAATGCGAAATATGTCCAAAAATTTTGCTAATTTTGGAATTCTTGGATTTCTCCTTTGGGAAATCATCCAATCAGTAACAAGTAAAAAGGTAAATATTCAACAAATTCTCGGAAAGGCAGTAGTTGCAGGGATCACTATCCAAATGAGTTGGTTTTTAGTAGGTGCAGTAATAGATATAAGTACAATTACTACAACTGCCGTAGGCGGATTCCCAGCAAGTTTCTTAAATGCAAGTGCGGCTGGAGGTGCTATGGATACAAGAATAGAACAAACTATCAAACAAGGAACCATAACACTAGATGAAAAAGCATATCCAAGTCGATCAACAATAGAAACAATCAATGACGAGACAACAGCACAAACCAAAGATAAATTTATGCCAAAATATGATTCTGTATGAGGGCCTTTGGTATTTATTGGTGCATCCGCATTGTGAATTCAAGATATGATGACAAGTCAAAAAGGCGCAGATCAAGATGCAAAAAGCGTTTTGGTTACCTTTTGACTCAAAGGATTTATTCTTGTATTTTATATTATTATTTTATTGTTACTTCTCATTGCAAATATAATGAGAGTTGGATATTTACGAGTATTTATAGCAATATCGCCACTCCTTATTTTAATGAAAGTATTTTCAAAATGACAAGGATTTGGTGCAAAATGATTTTGAAGTCAGTTAACGTTTGAAAATTTAATTTGAATGATATTTAAACCGACATTATTTGTAGGTGTTATGGGGATAATACTAATTTTTGTGACAAGTATACAAAGCATATTACTAACATCTCCAAGTATAAATGGAGCAACGATAACACAGTCAGCAAATGGATCTAAAGTAGAGATAGAAGGAGTTGCTAGCGTGACAACCAACGAGAAAATACTTTCAGATGTAGGAGGAACGGTACAAAATATAATTCCGAATCTTATTGTTTATTTGGCTACCTTATTTTTGTTACGAGTTTTGGTCAAGTTATCATTGTCAAGCGGCAAAGATCCTATTTCAGGAATCATGAAAAAAGCTGTTGGAGAAAAAGGAAGAGATTGATTTATTGAAAATATGGCAAAGACAACACCATTTATGAATGGGCTTAGTATAAATAGCAGCAAAGAGGTTAGTACTCAGATGCTCAATAAAATTGGTGTAGCAGCAGGATTTGATAATCTTGAAAAATTCACAAGCAAAGAACGAGGAAAGATGGATAACACGAAATTTGAAGAAGGACTTCGTAAATGGACAGGATGATCTATTGAATGGAAGACAAGAGAATTTGAAGAATTACAAAAGATTGCAAAAGATGGATGAGATTTCCTTGGGAAAACAAAAGAAATCATGGCATCTGAAGGACATATTGGATTGACCGGGAAATGAGAGTCTTATGGAGCCTGGGAAGCATGATTGAAAGAATGGATTGCAAAAGACACCAAGAAAACTGGTCTTAGCAAAATATACACAGAACCAAAGGATATCAGCAAAGATGATTGGAAAAAGATTCATATTGGACTTGGATGATCTGAAAAAGATGCACCAATATCGTATGATGATTTCAAAAAGAAAGAGTACAAGTAGAAAAATAAGACGCCAAATTGGCGTCTTTTTCTTATGATTTAAGTTCTTGTAATTTATTTTTATGCTCTTCTTTGTAAACTCAAAATGAATTTCTAATAATATCTATTGTTGCATCAGAGGATTTTTTATTTGCCCTATCTTGTTGAATTCGTTTATAAAATTCACAAAAGGGGGCCACATCTCAATATTTAGCATGGATATTCCTATACTCAGATAAATAGTTATCCACAGCATACGTTCTATTTATATTCATTTGAATCAACAACATTTCCAAGTGATTTTCATACGACCATAATATTGATTCTAAATCTTGAAGCTGACAAGAAACAACATCCACAATAGATTTAAGATCCGTAAATCTTTTTCTAAATTTATTTTTAGATCAATCCAATAAATTAGCATCAATACTAGGATTTTTGAATGTCAGATGCTCAAGATTATACAAACAAGCTCCCAAAATTTTATAATTTGTAGCGTTTCAAATATCAACAATAAGTGCATCTAATTTTCTTTTCCATTCCAGATCTTTAACCATAATTATTCATTGTTCTCTAAGGCTTTGAGCAAGAGATAAAGCTTCCTTCTGATATTCTTCACAAGCAATTTGTTTTTCTTGAGAATTTTGAATGATATAGTATTGACTCCTAATAGCGTCATAGATATTTGAAAACGTATTGAACATCGTTACTTTTTGTGAACGTCTTTTTTCTCATTGAGTTAAATAACTTGATTGTCTATGAACTAAACGTTCTTCTGTCCTAAAAATAACAATATTATCCTCAACAAACAATATTCTTCAGCTTTTATCTTTAAGGGATCTTGCCTTCTGAAACAAACGAATTACTTTTTGCTCTATATCTGGATCTTTGAGATCTAAATGAAACAATTTAATAAAATTTTCAGGTAATTTATTTTTATCAATCACAATATAATTAGTGAATAGTTTTGAGATTTCATCTTGTGATATTGTGTCATTTTGAAATTTACTTTCATTCGGAGAAAAATAATAAGCGTTAGGAGAAAGAGATCTCTGCAAGAGGTCATATAATTTAGCACTAATAATTTTTTTATCTTTTGTCCAAGGGAATACTGACTTCAATGGAGAGACAAATCCATTTTGCAAAGCTTGTTCTTGAGCACTAATTTGATCTTGTTTACTCATGATGAGGAGTAAAAAATAAATATATTTTGAATATACTAATATTCACACAATTTACAACATAATGTTGACATTTATTATATTTTAAATATAAGGAAATAAGCTTTATAGAAACACTATTTCTATGGCAAATATACACACACCAAATATTACACCAGAAGACAACAATCAAGAACCAAGAAAATTTCCTTGGGATTTTTTAGGAAGATATGAAAGTAGTATTGTCGTTGGGAGAACTCGTGAAGTGGATTGAAAAATAGTATACGAAGTTAAAGATATCAAATATCAAATGGGAAACAAAGATGACAATAGAAATCGAACTGAAATTTCAGAAGGAGAATACAAATATATCAAAGCAGAATATGACAAACATGTTGAAGAGAAAAATTTTGAAGAAAAACTAAAGAATACATGATACATGTCAGGGTTTGGATTTGAATCCGGAGAAACATATAGCAGGTTATTACTCAATGTCCTTGATCAAAACCAAGTAAGTAAGGTTGATGAAATTCCAGCACATATAGAACAAGAAAAGAAGCTTAATGAAGCAAACACAGAGTATCACTATGCTTTTGATGACAAATTTTGTGGATTAAGATATTATATTAAAGATAGCAAAACCATTTATGAACGTGAGATACCGTTTAGCATAGAAGAATATTTTGAAATAAGCGAAGATGAATATATGCTTCATTACAATAGTCAAAAGAAACAACTAGAACTAAACAAAGCAATGAAAGAGAAAAGAGATAAAAGAAAATCTTCCCTCAATGAAAAGGGGTATACAAGAGAAGCTGAACATTGAGGAGATCAAAATTATCAAGAACAATTACTTAAAGTATTAGACAATCAGGATATACCTACGATTTGAGAGATTCCAGAGATTATTGAGCAACAAAGTTTAGAAAAATATAAAGACAACAACGAGATAACAAAAAAGAAAGAACCTGACTTTTACGAACAAAATATTACTCATTTATTGGATGAATACGAAAAAGCGGTTGAAATAGGCAAGATAGCAGATTTTAATATTATGAAAATTGCTGAACTTTTCACAAAATGAAATGTAAAAGATATCGAATTATTTTATAGATTTGAAAAACTCAAAAAAGCAAATATAGTTAATAATTTCAAAAAAATATATACCTACTGAATCAAAATTACAAATTCAAAACCAGACAAAAATGGATTCACCAAACTTGTATATGGATACAATCAAGAAGAGACAGATACCGTAGGAAGAAGAGAATATGAAGAAATATCATATTTTGTGAGTCATATAGGAGGGAAAATTTCTGATATAGAACCTAATTATGAAAAGTTTGTTGCTAAGATCAAAAAATGATATCAAGCCGAGTGGACAAAATTTCTTATTTGAGAAATTGCATATTTTTCTGAAAAATATGGATTTACTAAATATAGTTTAAATAAATTAGGAATCAGCAACGAAACAATACATGAGCGACGTGAAGAAAAAAATCAAATGATTATATTGGAATTTAAAAATATTTTAGAATATAAATTAAATTGAAATAAATTAAATGAAGAAAACTTTGAAGAGATTATTTTAATCGTAAATAAGATCGAAGAAAATCTAAAAACAGCAGATATGGAAAACAAAAATACAAAACATAGTAAAGACGATATAATCAATGTATTAGAAAAAAAAATCAAAGAAAATATTGAAAGTATTAAAAACAAAGAAAAACCACTAAAAGCAGAACGAGGAAATAAGTTAGATTTGAGCTATAAAAGACAAATAGCGAGAAAAAAATGGTTGACAGATGCCTTATATAAACAGCTTTATATATTATCTCCAGAAGTAGCAAAGCAAATATGACGAGAAGAAAACAAGGAGCTATATATCGAAGAATACAAAAGTTTCTTTAGAGATAATTTTCTCAACAAGAGAAAACAAGAATGGAATATAGATACAAATGATCTCGAAGCAGTAAAAGAGAAAGTAATCCCAGAGGTAAAAAATAAATTTTACAGATATGCAAAAAAACGAGGAACAATTAGAAAAGAAAAACAAGAAACTAAAGTACCAACCAGAATAGATTGAAAACGAGGTAATCGCCTTATGTTAAAACTTATGAATGCTGCATTTTTTGATACAGGGAATTCTCTATTGATAAAAACCGCATACCCAGATGATAAAAAAAGGAGAATAATTCGTCAAGAATATATTCAAATAATTACCAAAGAAATTATCACAGAGATACAAGAAAGGATAATACAAAAAGAAACATTTGATATGGCAGAATATTATATGATAAATCCCATAAATCATGTTTACAAAAGTTATTGAGGAAAGGGATCTATAGCAAAAATAGATCCAAAAACAGTTGAAATTATAGATACAATAACAAAGGAAAATTTCAAAAAAGATTGAGAAAAGCGAATAAACACAATAGAAAAAAATCTAAATAAAAAAATTGAAACAGAAGAACAGAACCAGGAAAACAATAAAGAAATATATTGATGAATAGTATGGTTTAAAGAATTCTGCTATAGATATTTACGCTATTTTCTTGATGGGAAAGTAAATTTTAACGGAATACCTGCAGAAGAAATTGCATCAATAGCAGAAGAAAATATGGAATGGAAAGGTAACATCGCAGAATCATGCATAGATGATACTACAACACTTAATTTGAAATTAAATGAATTAGAAAGATATCTAGAAGAAGATATCTTTGATACATACAAAAATTTTTATAGAAGATTAGATCCAAGCAGAGCACAAATCATAGAAAGAATATTACAATCACGATTCTTCAGAAATGGAAAGTCTGGATGAAAACTACAAAGAGTAATTGAAGATAAAATTGTAGAACAATTTGGAGTAATAACAATGGAACCAGAACAAAATACATTTATCATCGAGTATCTCAAAGAGTCGCTCTCCTCTATCATTCTCAATGATATAGATACATGAAGTGACAAATTATATCTTTCAGAAAGTGATAAACAGAAGATAGAAATATATATAAACGAATACATGCACAACATTTGAAATAAAATAGTACTAGAACACAACAACTTCAAGTCATTACAATAATTTACTTTTTTATTCATGAGTCATGAACAATTCACAATCTCGCATCGAAGATATGAGTCCAGATGGAAATTTAGAATTAGAAAAAATAGAAAATGGAATCAGAATCACGGTCAACGGAAGCGAAGGAAGCAGAGGGAATGCAGTAGAATTTTGTAATGATTGAACCCGTTCTCCCAAAACTCTGAGAGCACTTAGAAAAGTCTTCGACACTATGGATCCTCAATGAGAACAGACAAAGACATACAAAGACACGACAAATGACGCCATACTAAAATTATTTTTACAAGAAGATGGCGATTGTATTATTGAAATAGGAAGAAGAACAAATACCATAGAAATTGATTTTGAGAAAACACCTCAAGCGACAAAACATGCACGAGAAAATGTCTATACAACTATCGAAGAAGAAAATAATAGCGATCCAATACTAGACTAAATTTATCGATACTATATCCTCATGAATACAGATATTAGAACAGCAATCGACTTAATCGACATCAATGAAAGCAAAGAAATTCTCCTTACCAACAAAAAAGGAACATGGATTTTACCATGAGGAAAAACAGATGATGAAAAAGACCAAGAATGACATCTACATACATTGACTAGAGAAATTGAAGAAGAATTAAACGGTGCAGAAATAGATCCTAATTCAATCACTCCGTATAAAACATTCACATGACTAACGCC
>OFSA01000041.1_pt1 | contig 21940 bp, 17 predicted proteins | sample 1543241 | NCBI WGS metagenome assembly OFSA01 (sample SAMN05442508, study PRJEB24371) | freshwater metagenome | isolation source: Freshwater Lake | place: Canada: Niagara | collected 2012-08-09 | reverse complement strand
GTCGCACCAGAAATTATTTTGATATTTTTTTTGATCGTTTTGAAATGATTTGCTAAAGCCTCAACCAATGCTTCATTGGCTTCACCATCAATCGGCTTAGCTCTAACCCAAACCTTGTACATCTCTTCACCAAAGAGATCAGTCTGGATCTCTACTTTTTCTTGTTTGGCTCAGGGTTGAATAAAGACAGATATGATCATAGTAGGATTTCATAAATAAACGAGTAGTGTATATACAAAATCTCTGGTTTTGAAAGTGGAAATATGTATTTACAAAGTATTTATATATTCTAATAGTTGATGAAAAAAATATGACTTTATGTAGTATGTATATTTTGAATAATATTAGTATCATATGGGGTCAAAACAAATTTGTCTATACAAGTTCCAGTTATTAATCATGAAGTAGTGAAAACGGAATATCCAGAAGTATGGTTTACTATGGATCAATCTGGATTGCAAGTAATTAAAAACTTACAATCATCAGGAGTAAAATGTCAGAAAGAGTATAGAGATCCCTTTGGCAGTTATATCGTTTGCTATAATGCAACAGGATTTGAGCATATATATACTATACCATCTCTTCACATAAAGATCATTCCTTACAAAACTATGTATCCTTACTATAATTCATGATTATTTAGTACTGGAGACATAAAACCATTTTTTTTGTCTGGTGATGCAGTTTATCAAACAGATATTACTATTGATAGAAAGGGGACATATCAAACCTATATTAAACTAAAAACATATGGAAAAGGCGAAACACAACAGACGATATTATCAGATAAAGATAACTCAAATATTATCCCAACAGGTACAACATGAACAGAGAGCTATTTTACATTAATAAATAGAAAGATTGAACCAGATGAAAATAACGATGTTGCCTATGCCTTTGACTCTACAAAAAAATATTATTATCAGATTATTTTTCGTTGATTATGTCCTATAGGAGCATGTGGACTCGATCAACATAGAGTATTTTTGTTTAAAGAATAATGAAAGTGGGGAGAAATCTCCATTTTTTACTGTCTTCAATATTTGACAAAAACAAAATAATATTTATAATAAATAAAAAGAATTTATCTCTAACACCTCGATATCATGCAAAACAAATTTACTCCAGAAATTTCAAAGTCATTACAACACGAGAATAAGCATGAAGTAAAAATCAAAATTGATAATCTATCTGGACAAAATTGGGTTAAGGAAATCCGTGAATTATCATCAGAATTTTCTCTTGATGCAAATAAAATTATCACAAATGTAAAACATTTCTTAGCAGATGCTATCGATGGAGAAACTTTGAAAAAGGAATTCGAGGAAAACAAAGATCATTACCAAAAATATTATGAGAAATTGGAGAATGAAACCTTTAATGAGGCTAAAGAGATTACAGAAGCGCTCATTGCCTATGTATCCAAAGTGAAAAAAAATACACAAGAGAAACTAACTCATCTCTTGATTAGCAATCCAGGTATCGAAAAGAGAATGCCAGTTTTTATGAAGACTGTTTTGGGTGAGGAAGCTCCTGTGGCGGAAGAAAAACCTGTTGTGGAAGCGACCAAAGAATCTATCGATCAAGATCAAGTATTCATAGATGAGATCACAGAAATATTGCATAAAAATATTTCAGAAGAAGAAATGGCTTGAGAAATTAAAGAATTATACCCAACTATCTATGGGAAAAATATGGTTCTTAAAGTTTTTTATAAAAAGCTATGACTTACGGAAAAAGAAGATATTCAAGCAAGAGATGGTATTGAACCAAAGATTGTAGAGCTACTTATCTTGATTAAGAAGAATCCAGATGATATCAAAGCAAAAGCAGAACTCGAGAGAAAATTACACCCAGCTTTTAAAACAGAATGAGAACAAGAAATTGGGAAGCCAGGTGTAAAAGTTATTACAAAAATTAATTTATCTGAGAGAGATACAAACAGATTTAAAAAGCCAGAACCCAAACAAGAAATTACACAAGAAATTAAACAAGCTCCTACGACAGATCCACTTGAATTAGTTGGAGAAAAAATGGCTCTAGATGTGTTTTTATGAACATGTGGAATGGATTATGAGACAATAGCTAAGCATATAGGAAAAGAAGTTCCAGCTAGATATTTCTCTCATAATATGAATTATACAGGACCTCTATCTAAGAGATTTGATATGCATTTTTTGACCATAGGAGAAGAGAAAAAAGCAAATGGAGATACACCATTGATCAATGTTTCTATATTGGTTCCAAAGGGAACTATACTTAATGAGTCAGAAATTTATAAAGTAAAACTAGAACCTCTATGACCACGCAATTTGCAATCACAATGACAAACAAGACCAATTCGTGGAAAAATAGTTGAAACAGTAGATCTTCCAGAATCGGTTTGATCATGAATCTACCTTGGAGATACTAGAGCAGGAGATAAACTGAGACTTGTTAAATTAAATATGGAAGGAAAGTAATTCTAAAGCGAGGCCATTCAGCCTCGTTTTTTTTATAAACGCAATACTTGTTATATAATAATTAATATGTAAATAAACTTGACATAATATAGTCAATGAGTATAAGAAAAACAATAATATTTTTTACTTAGTATTTTTTCAGATGGTACGATATTATGATGAATTTCAACCAGAATTGTGGTTAGAGGACTCTCTAAAAAAAGTAGATGTAAACAAGTTAAAAATGGGAATTGGCGCTAATGCAGATCAATTGGTTGATGGTTTTCGCGAATATCTTATAAAAGCATTGAACTATACAACAACTGAATCTGATACTAAAGTATTTATAGAAGAGGGGACTCTTCCTCATTGAGCTATTAATGATGATCAAAGAAACTCAATATATGAATCCCTCTGAAAGTGAGAAAATGAATCTCTTTTTGATGCGTACAAAAAGACGGTTGCAGAGTATCTTATTGAAGATGTTCGTGTTCATCCAGCTTACAAAAAGGAAATATTAAGAAATATAAATAGAATTCATGTACTAAGCAAGATTATTAAAAATAAAGAAACTGATAATGTAAATACATTTGCAGCAAGAAAAATGAATACCTATACGACAGAAGAAATAGAAAAATTTGATGAAAGCAGACAAGCAAAATGTCTTACTGAAAAAGAAAAAAACTATCTTTTAGATAAGTTAGAGTATGCTACAATTAGTTTCTATGAAATGCTTGATCATGATAAATATTTCGCATTATGTGTATCTAAGTTAGAAGATGAATCTGAGGCGCCAGGAGATCACATATATATGCATATGTGGGAAAGAAGAGTATCAGGCAGATATAAAACACAAGAACAACATCAAGCTACTATAAATATGGTTATAGAAAGCCTTGATCCCAAAGAATTAGAAGTATTAAACAAATTTGGAGGATCAATTTTTGCTACTTCTTGGAATCATTTCATTCATTCAGAGGATGGTATCCTGTTGTATACAAGACTTAAAGAATATTTTGAAAATAAATATAATAAAGAGAATAGTACTTCAGAATTGCCTTTCGATATCGATAAAAATAATATAGGAAGAGATTCTATCTATGCACATTTAAAAGAAATATTCCCTGATAAAAATAGATCAGAAATTGAATATATGTATAAAACACTAACACGTGAAGATAATAATTCGAACATTACTAAAGAAGATGAAGTAGCTTAATATACAAAAAAAACGAGGTGATTAGCCTCGTTTTTTGTATAATATGGGATTAGTAATTTTCATTCTTAACAACTGCATAGGTCTCATCGTGACCACAACTTGGGCATACTTTCAATGGAGATTTTCCTTTGTAGACGTATCCACATTGAGTACATACTCGTTCAATTTCTTCTTCTTTGACTCTTAGCGTACCAAGATCCAATTGATCGTAGAGTTTTTGGTATCTCTCTGCATGGTGTTGTTCTGCATTTGAGATAAATCTAAATCTCGCTGCAACTTCTGGATATCCTTCTTCATCTGCAATTCTTGCAAATTCTGGATAGAGAGCAGTATATTCGTGAGTCTCTCCTTCTACTGCAAATTTAAGATTTTCCATAGTTGAACCTACTGCTACAAAGACATCAGCCTCTCAGATGTTCACTTCATTCGCAGATACTCCTTCTTTCTCTTTGAGAGCAACGGCCAATTTATAAAACCAAGATCCATGTTCTCTTTCTTGTTCAGCTGTTTCTAAAAAGATATCAGAAATTTGAAGAAATCCTTCTTTTCTAGCTTTACTAGCAAAAAATGTATAACGGTTTCTCGCTTGAGATTCTCCAAGATATGCAGTGACTAGATTTACAAGAGTACGAGACATAGTAATTTGAGTACAATATAAAAACATCAATAACTAACTAATCCAAGCTTACAATTTTCGTATGGAATTTCAACAATAAATCCCTAGAATGAAAACCAGAATAATTTTACTGTATAAAAGATCGGAAATGAGCTATATTCTCTCGCTTCTTATTGCTGTCGTCATCTTGTTAAGTGGTGTATGGATTTTCAGAAAAATGAAAGTTATGGATAAGCCAGGTTCTGATCTCAAAAATACTAGACAACCAGTTCCTACAATACTTGGAGTATTTGTGTATGTAGGATTCTTAGCGATTATAGGAATACTATTTCCACACTATTATAGTCAGCCATTATTTTTGGGACTAGTTGTGTGAAGTTTTCCAATTGTACTAGTTCAACTCTTAGATGAATTGCATTATATAGGCAAAATTAAGCGAGAAATCTCTCCCAAAATAAGACTTATTTCACATGTAATAGGCGCCTTGCTTGCGATTTATGTCGGGGGAGTTGGAAGCCAAGAAATACTTATCGGAAGCCGAAAATGGATTATGCCACAACGAGCATTAGCAATCTTTTTCGTTGGTCGATCAATCTTGTGTATCAATGCATTGAATCGATTTGATGGAATTTATGCACAAGCAAGTGGCGTATCTACCGTAGGGTTTTTGACAATATTCTTGCTTATCAAATATATTGTATTCTGATATTATACAGGGTTTAGTTTAGAACAAACGAACATCTTGATTATGATACAAAATATCGCATTCGCATTATGTACATTGAGCCTTGTCTCTACAGTGATTGAATTTAAACCAATCGCATTAGTGAGAGACGTAGGAATTATGTTTTTTGGATTTAGTATAGCATATTTATCAGTAATCTGAGGAGCTAAGATTGGAACATTGCTTGTAGCATTGTCTCTCGTGATTATGGATGCTATTCGAGTAGGTGCTCGAAGAATCTTCGTCATGAAAAAATCTCCCCTCAAATGAGACTATACACACTTACATCATAGATTACTGTGACTTGGATGGACGAGACCAGAAGCTAGATCTTTTGTCTGGATTCGATCATCAATTATGATGGTTTTGATCCTTATGCAAGGTATCAATAGAGGAAATAAACTCATTGTATTCGTAATGATGGCAATCGTTTTCTTCTGAGTCAATTACTATCTTTTCATCATCAAAAAACTTCCTTGTGGCTTGGCATTAAAAAAGTAGGTATTTTTGGAAAGTTATATTTTTCTATCATATATTTATATCTCTAAGCTCATTAAATGAACTATAAAGATTATGTATATATATCAGAACATATTGCACAACAATTAAATGAATATATAGAAGAATTTTGTAATAAAAATGAAGAATTTAGAGATATATTGAATGATTACTCGAAAAAAAGAATACATCTTAATGGAGTACAGTTTTATGCTGGGTTTAACGCTACTACAAAGGGTAATATAAAATTTGAAGAAGTATTAGGAATCCCAATAGCTATTGAATGTATAATGTTGATGGCGTATAAAACCAATAGGATTCTAGACCATAAACAAGAAGTTTGGGATAGTGAAGAAAAGATAAAGCAAACACTGCTTGATCAAACTATGTTCCTTAGATTAATTCTAACATTATTAGAAAATTCAAAAAAAACATTAAAATGAAAATACAACACAATAAGAGATATATTTTTGAGTATGATTGCGAATATAAATAAATGATTTCGATATGAAAAACATTATTTAAATTTGAGATATTCATCTTTGGAAAATATAATAACAAATTGGAGTTTAAAATATAAGACAAGAAATATATTGTTTAATAGTATTTATGACTATGCGCCATTGATATGATATTACATAAAATCTAATGATAAGACTATATTTATTAAATACAAAAATAATGTAAAAGATGGAGATAGATTTTCTCATACAGGACAAATAATCAATGATTTGAGTGATTTTTCTTCAGTTTTTGATGAGAATGTAAAGTCATACCAGGATGCTTTTTCTGATATAAGGAATGGAGTCATTACATTACCAACATTTTTACTTATGTGAGAGCAGCATATTTTAGATGGTTTAAATGATCCTAGTTTAACTAAGAATATTGACTGGAGGAAAGAAGTAAAGCAATTAATAACAAAAAATAGTATTCTTGAAAAGATAAAGAAATGAACAAAAGAGAGCTATATAGCCAACATTAATTTTTGGAAAAATATAATGAATATTGATAATGCACTTTTATTCTCTACATACCTGCTTTTATTAAAAAACAAATATTTTAATGAATTTAAAGCTAGAAAAAATTAAAAAAAGATTTTTATAATAAGAAATTTGCTTACGGATTAGTATTAAAAAAGTAAAAATGCGAAAATTTAATTTTTGACCAAAGAAAGATGACGACCACAAAAACAGAAGAAGCACAAGAATTAAGAGCATACTTAGTAGATATCGTACCTAGAGAAGTTGATAGAGCGCTTCTCGATGATAGAATGAATGAACTTGAAAGTCTCGTAAATACATTGGGAGATATTGAAATTGTTGCAAAATATCAAAAGAGAGGATTACCTGACTTGGCAACGTATCTTGGGAAAGGAAAACTTGAAGAAATTCTCGCAGATATGGAACGCTTAAACGCAAATACCCTCATTATTTGAAACCTTCTCAAAGCCAAACAAATATATGTCTTGGGTGAACACCTTCGTCCTATCAATGCCAAAGTTCGAGACAGACTTGATCTGATTCTCAAAATTTTTGATAGACATGCAGAAAGCGCAGAAGCTAAGATGCAAGTGGATCTTGTTGCGATCAAACATATGGGACCTAGAATCTTCAATATGGGTATCGAACTTGGAAGACAAGGATGAGCAGGAAGTGGAGCGATGCGTGGACTTGGAGAGACCAACACAGAAATCATGAAGCGTCACCTCCAAGAAAAGACCCTCAAAATTATGGAAAATCTCAAAGATTATGAACGTATGAGACACCTTCACAGAGAATCCAGAATCAAAAAATGATTCCCCGTCGTAGGTATCGTAGGATATACAAATGCTGGAAAATCATCTTTACTCAATGCACTTACAAAAAAGTGAGTCCTCGCAGAAAATAAATTATTTGCGACACTTGGGACAAATGTAGGAAAGCTGTTTCTTATGACCGATCCGGTTATGGGACGTGGTAAAGAAATCCTTTTCAACGATACGATTGGATTTATTCGCGATCTACCACCCAAATTAATCCAAGCATTCAAATCTACGCTAGAAGATAGTATAGAATCAGATTTATTGCTTCATGTAGTAGATGCTTCAGATAAATTTGTCCAAGAGAGGATAAACGTAGTAAATAAAATTCTCGATGATATTTGAGCTAAACAACCTAGAGTTCTTATCTTCAATAAACTAGATATCTGCACTCCAGAAAAAATTGCAGAACTTCATAAAACTTATGATGCTGAAAATCCACTTCGAATTTCCATCTGGAAAGAGGAGTGATTAGAAACGATCAAAGAAAGATTAATGGAATTCTTTGCTTTATAAAAATTAGATATTAAGGAAAAGCCCGGATAAAACATCCAGGCTTTTTCAGTACGTTTACATTTCTTAGATATTGTTTTTTACTGGCTGAATATATCGAGTCACAATATACGACAACGGCAATGTAATGCTAACTACAGCCAATCCGATGAAGTAATTATAAAAGATAATCATTCCAATAGCAATACCCAGAGATAGTCCTGCAAAGACAGTAAGTCTTCCAGGTGTTTTGTATGCACCGTTCATAATTAGTCCGAAAACAAAGGCGAATGCAGCTATAATGGTATAGATAGGTAAAGTATCTGATACCTCATAAAAGAGATTTTGTCTTGAGAGAGCAAAACACACCCCAATTCCAAATGTTATAAAGAATACAATAGAGATAGGTAAGATCACACGTTCTTCTTTATCAAAACGCTCTTTTTTGATATAAAATACAAAAGCACGGGCGCAGATGAGAGTGACTACTCCCAATAAAGCGGAGACGATTAAAAATGGTAGATTCATAATTTTTTTTATTTATATTTTTGTTTTATTTCCATAAATATAATCAAATAGAAAACAAAATCAAGTTGATATTGACATTTGGATATAAAATATGTATAGAGTATTTATACCAAGCCTCTTTAGAAATCTTCAATTTCTTCATTGCATTTGAACTTGAAGTATCTGCAGTGGCTTTGCATAACTGAATCATCCAATAAAATCTCGCTTCACTTATTTTATTGGCGGTTCAGTATACTATCCGTTTAGAAGGATAATTGTTGGGTTAATTACTGAATATATGCTTTCTTTGTGAACGGCATTTATCTCTTTCCCCATATCCCCATGAATTCCAGAAATCTCAAAAAAACCTATAGCAAAAGCTATGAAAATTTTTTCTTGGAAAACAGTTTGGTATTTTCTACCCCATTTGTGATGAATCGATCTGGTGATTTGTTGAATAATTATAGTGGGGTGAGTATCAAACAAAAAATACCTCTTCGTATTTATATTGGTTGTGCAAAGAATTCTAGTGGGAAGATCACTCTTGGTACAATGGCTAATTTTGATTTTGATGAATATAATTATATTGAGACACCACTAAGAGAATATGCTCCTTATTTCAATGATTTGGATACATATATCCAAAAAAGATATGCACATATTGTAGAAAAGCATGGTTGATTCGAAATCAATATGTTATCTGAATTACCGAGAGGTGTTTGATTATGATTTGGTTCTGTGCTTGCTTTATTACTTTCATTACTTTTTAATTGTCTTGAAGATGAAACGCTCTCTTCAATATTACCAAAATTGACAAGATCAAATATCAATGAGTCATTACATGATCAATATTGACCATTTGCAAAAATAGCCAAAGACGCACGAGAATTCGATACACATATCTACAATATGATGTCATCGGGTACTAAATTTGCGTCTTTTTTTAATGCATACTACCCAATAATCTCATTTGCTCAGGACTTTGACAAACGTGTAACATCAAAAGATGAACATCATAGTAAATATTTCTGATTTAGATTTCAGGATCTCTTTGGTGATATTAGAGAAGTTCCTTATTCGCCTATCGATTATGGAATTGTATATTCTGGGAAACCTGTATTATTAGAGCAAATAGCTGGAGATAATTATAAGAATAATACCATGCTTGCAAGTGAGATAAAGACAATGTGTCAAAATCTGTTTTGAGAATATTTAGATCATGTCCATCCACAACAACGTCCAAGATTCTATAAACAATTAATTCAATCAGATGTTGATGAATTTGAATTAACATATGGAAAATTAATGTGAATTATTAGTTTGAAGATGCTCTATTTTATGTCAAAAATGTATATCAATGGATATGATGAAGCCAATATGTTGAATTTTTTAGATACAATAAAAAAAGTAAGGCAATGAGATTCTGTTACGAGACATAGCTCTGAAGTATTTCTTTCTTTTATCAAAAAGATACTTGAAAAGTTTTCAGGATCTGCAAGATATTTATCGCTTGCTCCAAATGATAGTACTATTATGTGATGAAGTCTAATTTATGCTATGCCTCTTGAATGATTTAGAACATCTATCCAAAATGCAGTACAGTCTATGAACCAAGAGTTTCCCTCAGCTAAAATATTATATGCAAATCGATTAGATGGTATAGAGTCAGCCTGATCTATATGTGAGCAAGATTTGCATGCCTGAATATTTTCTGAATTTATAGCAGTAAATAGTTGTAGTATTAGACGAACAAATGGGAAAGTTTTGGTTGGGGATTATGAAAATTTGATTAATAATCATCAAAGCTGACTAGTATTAGACACTATAAATAACAAAATCTATTTAAATGGGGAAAAATTAACTTCACAAGATCTCCATTCACAATCCGCAACTATAGAAATAATGAAACTACTTATTAATAATCCATGAAAAGATATGAGCAATGATCTTTTCCCTATTTCAAGTTACAGCAAAAATAAGAATGAAATGTTTGGAAAGATTGTTATACCATTAATTGATTTGATTTCTGTGCGTTGTAAACAAAAATTACCATTAATTTGTAAGGGAAGTATATATGAATTCTATCTCAAACTCAATAGTTCTGATATAGCAATTGCGATTATTGAAGAGTTAAAGAAGTCTTAGTTTTATTCGTTTTTTCTCATAGGGATTCGTTTTTTTTTGCTTAGATGTTCAACCAAAAAATCAGGTATTAAATTTGTCCTAGTTTTGTCAGTTTTTTTCTTTTTTGGTATTGATATAGTCTCGCTCGTTAGTCTTTATATCCTATTTTTCTAAGATGAGCGAATATTCTATACATGACATTCTTCCTCTTTTTAAAAACAAACAAAAATCATCCACCACACATGAAAAACTCACAAAAATTGTGAAACGATATTGTCTCGAACAACACAATCACAAAGAATTAGCAATACTTTTCAGTTGAGTCTACGAAGCACTCTATCACGATATGCTCAGCAAAAAAATCAAAGTGGAGAAGAGAACCCTAAGAATCTTAGAATTCTTTGCGCTTCTCCCCGCAAATCCAACTCTCAAACAGAGAAAATATTACAATAAGATTCTTAGAGACTAGATTTCCACCATTTCCACCCGGGTGGAAATCTGAGAAATCTAAACAACAAAAAAACACCGCATTTGCGGTGTTTTCTAATAATCGAAAATATCTTAACTCATTCCTGGGATACCTCCACCTCCAAGCATATTTCCAATGTCAGATGGATCAAATCCGAGTATTTCTTTAGTTTTTTCAGCGGCAATTTCTTGAGCTTTATTTTGAGCCTTAGTGAAACAAGTAAGAATCATTTTTTCAAGATGAGCCTTTTTGCTAGGATCTAAAAGACTAGTATCATTGATATTAAGTTCTTTAAGTTTCATTTCTCCAGAAATATCGATAATGATAGCATCTTGTTCTTCTCCTTTAGCATCTACAAATTTCCCTTCTTTAGCTCTGATAAGTAGATTTTTAAGTGAGTTTTGAAGTGTCTTGTATTTGTCATACATTTTTTTCATTTCTCCCATTTTTCCAAACATTGTCGTTCGATAAGAATTTAAAAAGTGACTATTTTATAGCAAACTGTGTATAAAAATCAAGCTGGCTTTTTTTTCCGTTTATTTTCCAAGAATACGTTTCGCTATATTAGTACCGTCCATCTCGCTTTGTTCGTAGATATATTCAGGTAAAAAGCTACTAATCTTTTCAATACGTGGAGCAATAAAGTGGAGCTCTGTCTCGAATAATCCCAAATCCCAAAGCTTCGCCTTGATGGATGCTTCCCAGAGTGTATTGTTTTGTTGATCAGCGATAATCCAAAGAGATTCTGTCTCACGAATACTAGTAATCAAACTTTCTGAAAAACTCAGATCCACAGAAGAACTGACAAAGCAATCCATAGATTGTCCAGCTTCTTGAAGAATCACTCCCGCGTGGAACAGATCTACAATACTTGATCCAAGTGCTAAAATAGTCCCATGTCCTCAACTAAATCCATGCTTTTGGAGAGAGAAAAGAGCCTTCTTTGCGCCTTCAGCCTTGAGTGCAGGATAGTTTTCCGCAGAAAGGAGATGTTCATTTGTTCTAATATATATTTTCCCTTGAGATCAAATGGTTCTAGAAACTAGATCTTCAATAGTATGAGGATCATATGCGTCAAATCCATAACTCATAGATTTAACGATATCTCCTTGATCTAACTTGCCGCATGCAGCAAATCAAGCAAGTCCAGCGTGTGTGTTGATGATAGTGATGCTCGCAGTAGCTGATTGCGTAGCTAACAATATCGGATCGAGGATACCAGTACTAAGAATAAGCAAAATATGTTTTCCTTGATTTAAATGATGCGCGACGATAGCATCTAATGTATAATCAGAATGTTCATCCACAAATAAAATCTGTTTATTTTTTGTTATTCATTTCCCTTCAAAAAGTACGATATCATAATGTTGTGTCGCTTGATCAAGAAAGCCTTCTGGTAAAAATGAAAGAAGATCCATAGTATAATGTATAAATTAAAAATTATTTCCCAATTAGTGAGTAGTTTACTAAGAACTGAGCAACTTCTCCAAATATCTTAGCAGCAGTAGATGATCCCCAGATACTAGATCTAGGACGACGTACTTGAACTATTACAAGATATCTTGGGTTATCTGCAGTGATAGCACCAACAAAAGAGGCATTTGTCCATCCAAGCCCTTGTTGGTATCTTCATTTATAGGAGATTTGAGATGTTCAACTTTTCCCTCATAAACGATATCCAGGGACTTTAGCTATTTTAAGTTCTTTATTGATATCTAAGACTGAAAAGAGCGCTTGTTTAAGTAGGGTACTTGTTTGAGGTCTAAATATTTCAGCAACAACTTTCTTCTTGTTTTCAATACTTGTGTTTGTCTTTGTATCAAATATTGATTTAACTATAGTAGGTTGTATGTAATATCAACTATTAACAATTGGTGTATATGCTGCAGCAATTTGAATAGGTGTTGTCAAAATACCTTGACCAAATGCATTATTTAAGAATCTTGATACAGAAACAGTAGATGCATTATCTACAAATCCCTCTGATTCACCAGCAAGTTCAATATTTGTTAATTTTCCAAATCACAATTTATCCAAATAATTATAGTAACTTTCTTTTCCTACACCATACACCTTTGTATTTACATCTCCATTTACAATTTTAACCATTCAAACATTACAAGAATATACGAACGCATGAAGAAAATTATTTGTTCATGCACAATTAGTAGGATCCGCATTTTTGATCGTATATTGTCCTACTTTTGCTTCATTTGTATCATTATAGAAATCATATAAACTAATTTCGTCTAGATCCAAAGCGATTCCCATAGTAAAGGCCTTAAAAATACTACCAGGTTCATATGGCATGGCAATATTCTTATCGACGAATACTCTTGGTCAGTACATGTTTTTCGCAAGATATTTAGCTATAGTAGGGTCTGTTCTTTCATATGTTTTGGCTAGACTATATGTTTCCCCTGTGTATACATAAACTGGAACATCTAAGTAGGTAAGATCATCTAGAATATATCTTTTTGTCCAATCTAATGGCATTAGTTCAAATGTGCTATTGAAATTGTTTGGATCAAATGACGGATAGTTTGCTGATGCCTTCACACTTCAGTCAAATGGATCATATACAAGAATACTTACAGAATCTGCTCTCAAACTTTCTTGGTATTTCTTTGCAACATTTTCAATTTCTTTCTGGATACCTAGATCAATAGTCAGATATATATCATTTCCATTGATCACATCTTCGATTTGAAAATCATTAGCTCATACATTTCCAACCCAAGAAGAGGAACGTCCAATAATTTTACCATTTTTTCCACGAAGCAACGAATCAAAATATTGTTCTACTCCATAAAAGGCATTTCCATTTTTATCTACCATACCAAGGACATTAGACAAGAAGCTTCAATATTGATAATATCTTCTAGTATATTCTTCTAATCAAACACTATGAAGAAGAGGAATCTTGCTTTTATTACGTGTTTGGTAGTAGAGGAGTTTTAAATTTTTAATGTCTTGTGCAATGAGTGGATTAGCGTCTACAATTAATTTAACATATCTATTTTCCTGTGGTTTGAAAAAGTATTGGATATTCATAGCTTGTTCAGGATGCCCGTATTTTACAAGAAGTTTTTGTAGGGGTAGACTGTCTCTATTAACAGAGTTTACTTGAGTAGGGACAATATATACATAATTTGTATTTTCGATAGAGATATAAGGAAGAGCAAGTGTTTTTAGCTCTTTCAATAGTGCTTCATTGGTAAAAAATCAGAGGTAATTTTTTGGTTTGATTCCAATCTGGATCATTTTATCAAGTCTGGTTTTGATCAAGCCATACGCTCAACTTTGTGTAAATCATGTGATTACGGATTGGATTTGATTTTGGTATCATGTTTCATCAAATCACCAATATCAAGTAGATACAATACCTCCTCCATAATAAAAGAAATCTGGTCTTTTAGGAATAAGCGTCGTATTCGTATATTCCTCAATATTTTTGATACAATCAATTTTATCTACTTGTTTCATCCCATATATTTCACACAAATGCTTGTAGACAACAGGAGTGATTACATCTATAAAACGAGATTTATCCCAAATAAACTTAGGATCAGCATAAATATTGTACAAAGATATATTCTCTGTTAATTGAATAGGTTTCCCAGATTTATCATAAGCAAAAATATTTCATCTTTTGGCTTTTAATAGTGATTGACTAACATGTTGTGTATTGAGGAGTCCATCATAATAACCATGATTTATAATCTGTAAAAAAAACAATCTCAAAAGAATCAGAAAAAAAAGGAAACAAAAAAACACCAACAAATAGAACTCTCTTGTGACTTTTAGATGTTTAAAGAGAGAGATTTTGTTGAGGCGTTTCTCAAGTTGTATATCAAAGGAAGAATATTGTGAGGATCTAGAACGTATCATAAAGACATCAATATTAGGTGAAGCTACTTCATAAAATCTAAGTATTCGCTAGATGTTTTCAATACAAAGGAAGTCTTTTTTATTAAGCACACTGTGCATAGTTTTTCGTTTTTGGCAAATCAATCAGTCGCATTTGCTTGTAAATGGCTTGAACTTTATCAAATAATTACTACGATAAGAAAAATTTTTATCTTTTATGTTCTCTCACAGATGAAAAAAGTTTTGGTAAAAGCACTTATGGTATTAGGTATCGCAGCATTTGGTATTTTTGTTGGAGGAGTATTGACTCCTACATTCGCTCAATTTGGTGGTACTGCAAACGTATGAGGTGATTTTGGATTAGCATGAGGAAATGTTGGAACAACAAGTATGACTGGTCTTATCAAAGGATTTATTAACTGGATTCTTGGATTGTTATCACTTATTGCTTTGTGTATTTGTCTTTGGGGAGGTTTCCAAATGGTTACTGCTGCAGGAGATGATGCTAAATACAAGGGTGGTTTCAAAATTTTGAAACAAGCTGCTGTTGGTTTGATCGTTATCGGTTTGTCATGGATTATCGTAAGTACAATCTTCAGTCTTATCTGAAATGTTGCTACTGGAAGTAAAGGAACTGTATAATTCTAAAATTGAACATACTAAGAATCTCTCATCTTCGGATGGGGGATTTTTTTTTATCAAAGAGGCAGTCAATGATTTTGGTTCTTTGTGAATTGTTTGAGCTGGATTTATATTCTCAAAAAACAAACTAAACGATATAGCGAGTCTCACAAAGAACTAGCCTCTTTGGTTCCTTTCCCGGCAATGAGGGAAAGGAATGCCCCGCCGGCAAGGCGATAGAAAAAAATAAAAAAGAAGATGGATACCATACAGCAAATCCAAATAATAAACATTTGAAAAAGAGTGTCAAATACCTATGCTAAAATATACTATGTATTTGCTCTTTTAGGTTTGCTGAAATTGACTATGAATATCCATGAATTTGAGCTTCGTTACCGTGCATACAAGTGATTAGATGAGAAATTCAACCTATGATGGGATGAATCCGTAATTTTAGAAATGGCAAAAATTTCAGATAAAGGGCAACTACAAAAAACATTACAAGAAATTAGTCCAGAAGAACTTCAAGAGACAACAAAAGAAACATATACTCCATTTAAGAAACAGTTTCTAAATGATCACCATGAGGATAAAATAGGTACATTTACTTTGGAAATATATATTAAGCGTCTAGAATATGAGCTCAAAGTAATTAAGGAAATGGGATTTAACTCATACTTTCTTATTGTGGCTGATTTTGTTCGTTGGGCAAAAGAAAACACAATTGTGGTAGGTCCATGAAGATGATCTGGAGCCGGTTCTCTTTTGGCGTGGTTAATTAGAATTACAGAAGTTGATCCTTTGCCATTTGGTTTGCTTTTCGAAAGATTCTTGAATCCAGCTCGTATTTCTATGCCTGATTTCGATATCGATTTCGAAGATACTTTGAGAGAAAAAGTAATTGAATATGTAAGACAAAAATATGGAGAAGATAAGGTATCAGCTATTGGTACATACATGCAAATGGCATCCAAAGCGGCCTTCAAAGATGTGGCCAGAGTTATTGGTCTTCCCTTTGAAAAATCAAATCAGATTTCGGCTCTTATGCCTGATAAAATGTGAGTGCTCGAAGCTATTATGGATGCAAATACTCCAGAAGAATTGAAATCAATTTATGCAAATGATGAAAAAGTTCAACAAAGTGCTGAACTTGCATCTAAACTTGAAGGGAATATGAGACAACTTTGAGTTCACGCATGTGGAATTATTATTGCACCAGACAAAATTACGACATATACGCCAGTCCAATACGCCAAGGAAACGGATACAAATATTGTTAGCCAATATGATGGGCCAACACTGGAATATATAGGATTGCTCAAGATGGATTTTTTGGGATTGAGAAATCTTTCAGTTATCAAAAACTGTATCAAAATTATCTCCAAAAAATATGAAAAAGAAAATAAAGAACTTCCAGATATGTTCGATTATTTTTTGAAAACAATGTCATTTAATCCACCTTTGGATGATGTAGAAACTTTTGAAAAAGTCTTCCAAGCAGGTAATACGACTGGGATCTTCCAATTTGAATCTGAAGGTATGAGAACCTTTTTGGTCAAACTTCAAGCCGATCGTATTGATGATCTTGTAGCGATGAACGCTCTGTATCGTCCAGGTCCTATGGAATTTATCCCAAGTTATATCAATAGAAAAAGAGGTGAGGAAGCGGTAACATATATGTCCGATGAACTCAGAAATATGCTTACTAAATTATATGGATCTGAAATAGCCGAATCAGAAAACATAAAGCTGACGGAAGATCTTGGTCCAATTATGAATTTGACGTATGGTATTGCTGTTTATCAGGAACAATTAATGTTTTTGGTACAAGCTATGGCATGATTTTCTCTAGCTGAAGCCGATTTGCTTAGAAGATGAATCTGAAAAAAGAAAAAGGAAGTAATTGAACAACTCAAAAAAGAGTTTATTATTAGATGAGAAGCCTACAAAAACTATAAAAAAGAGACCACTCAGTATATCTATGAAAAGATGATTGAGCCAGCTGCATCATACTCGTTCAATAAATCTCATTCTGTGTGTTATGCGATGATTGCCTATCAAACCGCATATCTCAAAGCACATTTCCCAGTAGAATTTTATGCAGCTTTGATTAGATCTGTAGAAGAAGATACAGATGAACTAAGTCATTATGTTGGGGAAACTCAGAATCAAGGAATCGCAGTAAAACAACCTGATATCAATGAATCATTTAATCATGTAGCTGCTATAGATGATTATATTAGGCTTGGTTTTTTCTGTATCAAATGACTTGGTAGTGAAATATGAGAAAAAATTCAAAGCGAAAGAGAATCATGAGGTAAATTCAAATCTCTAGAAGATTTCCTTAGAAGATGCTATCTTGTCATCAATAAGAAATCATTTGAATGATTAGTGAAATCATGATGATTAGATGCCTTTGGAGATCGTAAAACATTATTGGAAAATCAAGAGACTATATTACAACGAGCTAAATCTTCACCAACGATGAGTGGTGGGCTTTTTGGTTTCCAAGAAGAAACACATAGAATTGTATTTAGACATACATATACAACAGAGATTATGGAAAAGCTCATGATGGAGCAAGAGGTATTTAAATCATTTGTTTCTGGTCATCCTTTAGATGGATTATATCTTCATCTAAAGAAATATTCTTTCATCTCTCAATTCAAAGGAAAGGAAAATGTCACTGGACCATTTGTTTTTGTATGATATGTTAAGAATATACAAAGAGCAAAGAAAAAATGATTTTTTGTAGCTATTGAAGATATTTCTGGAACAGTAGAATTCTTTATGAAAGAAACCTCTGATCTCAAAAAATTTGATATTCTGATTATCTCTGGATTTAAAGGAAGATGAATGAGTATTGAAAAGATGATCAGAACATCTCGTGATAAACTTATCCAGCAGGCAGGAGGAAGATACGATCCAGAAATGACAGTAGTGAAGGCTAAATTACTTAGAACAGGATTAGATAAGCCAGTTTATACATTACCAGATCTTCCAACATCTTCATTCCCATCAAGTAGTGATATAATTGAAGAATTTGAATTAGAATGAACACAGGTGGAACCAGAACCAGTTCTTCTGGAAGAGAAAACACCAGAAATACCAGAAATTGTGCAATTTGATATTCCAGATACTATGGAAAAGATTAATCAATTACGTGAGTTACTTAGAAATTATCCTGGAGATGTGAAAGTAATTATAGGAGGAAAAGACTATATGGTAAATCCAGATTGAGAACAGAAAATTGTTGCCCTTTTATCATAAGTTAGACACATATGGATCATAAATTAGAAATTAGATCAACTATAGAAAAAGCTCAAAAAATAGCTATATTTTGACATAGAAATCCAGATGGAGATTGTGTTTGATCGTTATTGTGACTTGGAAAATTATTGAAGAAGCAAGGTAAGGATATTTCCTTTTTTACCCCAACATCAGTGACAGATCGTTATGGATTTGTCGGAGATATTTCAGTTATAAAAACAGAATTTGATTATGGAGCATATGATCTTTTGTTGTTTCTAGACTTTTCTGATATATCTCGTATTTATGAATTTTGGAATGGACATGAGGAATATTTTACTAAATATCCAATTGTAGTAATAGATCATCATATTAGCAAGACACCTGATCCTACTCGACTAAGAGAAAGTGATCCTCATGCAATGAGTGCTTGTGAAGTGATTTTTGAACTTGTTTATCCATGGTGGCCAGAGTTATTTGACAAAGAAATAGCTACGTGTTTTTATTTATGACTAGTTACAGATTCTGGGAATCTCACCTATGACGAAGATCATGAAAGAATACTCAAAAATTCTCTCAAATTAATTCAACTTGGTGCAAACAAAAAATTAATTATCAACAACGTAATTCGCAATAAGTCATTTAAAACAGTAAAGATGATGGAACGCTTGTTTGCAAGACTTCAACAAAAAGGAGACTTTGTCTATTCTCGATATACAGGTGATGATATTTCAGATTTAAATGTATCAGAAGATGATGCAGATGCTGGACAAATAGTTATTCAAGATATTGCAGAAGCGAAAGCGACCTGTATATTTAGAGAACAAAATGGTTCATTTCATGGGTCTTTGAGAAGTAAAGCATTTGATGTCGAACACATAGCAAGATCTTTTGGTGGAGGATGACATTTATATGCCGCCTGATTTAGAACTGATCGTGTTTGAGATTTTGAAACACAATTAGAACAGATAAGTACACAAATTGCAGAGATGGTTAGTAAAACAAAAGACTAAAAAATATATCCATGATAGAGACTTCTATCTTTAAGCTTTTAGCTTTTAGCCATATATATGAAAAAGAAGAACGTAATATTTCGTCTTTTGAGACCAGTATTCCACGGTATTGCTATCGTTCTAATTTTTATGATGACGTATAATATCCGTCTTATCACAGATCTTATACCAAGAGTTCAGCTCAAAATTCCTATCATAAATTATCGTGAAACATTGATGTACGCTATTTTGGCAGCATTTATTTTTATTGGATTAGGTCTTGTTAAACACTTGTATGAACTAAATAAACCTGTGCAAAAATATTTTCAGACATTTACAAAAGTCTGGTTATATTGGTTGGTAAGTATTACATTTGTGGCATACTTTGGTCAAGGATTTATTTTCTTTTTTGGTATTTCAAGATTTATTATTATTATAGGAGCCTTTTTTATTTTCTTTTTACTATTTTTTTTCGATCAAGTCTGGAATTTTTTGGAAGCCAAAGTGCTTAAACCAAATAAGAACAAAATTATGATTATTGGAAGTGATACTTTGAGAAGTTATAATGCTATCCAAGAAGTTAAAAATGGGTTTCCTTCAAGAACTGAATTTTTGAGAGTTAATGAATTAGAGTGAGTTGATATGACTCAATATGAAAGTATTGTCGTTGTAGGAAATTTTGAAAAAGAGATTTTACAAAATATTTTTGAAAAGATCAGGTTTTCTTATACAAGATTCTACCATATCTCAGAAGGATTCTTTATGGAAGATGTAGTCTACACACCAGAAGCAATCAATAATATTATTGCCTTGGAATATAAAAACTCTACGCTTGATGGGTGGTCTATGATTTGGAAAAGAGTATTTGATATTATAGCATCGTTAATAGGAATTGTATTATTTTCTCCTGTGTTGATCATTGTAGCAATTTGGGTAAAATTAGACTCCAAATGACCAGCAATATTTATTCAGAAGAGAGTAGGAAGAAATGGTCAACTCTTTACCTTCCTGAAATTCCGTAGTATGTACACACATATGAGTACTGGATACGGTGGAAAAGAAGCTGATGAGCTCTATCAAAAACTTATCGATTCCAAAGATAATGTGAGAGACTGAGTTTTACCAAAGATTAAGAATGATCCTAGAGTAACTAAGATAGGAAGATTCTTGAGAAAGACATCTCTCGATGAATTACCTCAATTGTTCTGTGTATTGATGGGAACTATGTCATTAGTGTGACCTAGACCACATCTTCCAAATGAAGTAGAAAAATACGAAGTCTGGGAAAAGAGATTGCTTTCTATCAAACCAGGTATCACCGGATATGCTCAAGTATTTGGTAGAGATAGTTTGTGATTTGAGCAAGAAGCTAAACTGGATTTGTATTACATCCAAAATCGAACAGTCTTTATGGATATCTATATTGTCTTTGCTACTTTCGGTGTGGTATTTAAGGGAAAATAAATATTTGATTTAGATCATCAGATATGTACCAATGTTGAGTCAGAGAAAATCGCCTAGATATCAATGATATGATTATACCTCAACAGGTTCTTATTTTATTACCATTTGTACAAAGAATCGCGAAGAATATTTTGGAAAAATAAAAGATGGTAAAATGATTTTAAATGAAATAGGTAAAATTTTAGAAACCTATCGATATGAAATTACAAATCATTTTAAAGATGTGGAATTAGGTGAATTTGTTGTCATGCCAAACCATATTCATGGAATTATAATAATCAAATCGGATAAAAATCAAACCAATCGTAGGGACGCGATCACGGCGCGTCCGATTAATAAAATAAAAACAATGAATCCGAATAATCAAACCGATCAAAACAACCAATTTGTGGCATCCGAAATAAATGGTAATGACACAGATCGGATGGCCCATGATGCCATCCCTACATTGATCAAATCGCCACAATACGGTTCATTATGATACATTGTAAATCAATTTAAATGATCAATTACCAAATTTGCCCGTAAAAATAATATCCCATTCCAACGACAACCTAGATTCCATGATCATATTATCAGAAATGAAATAGAATTACAAAATATCCAACAATATATATACGCCAATCCAACAAACCGAAAAAAAGATTTATTCTATATCTAATCTATGTCTTTCTCCGAGCAAACCAAAGAACTTCAAGTATTCATCCAAACACATCCTCAGGTGTGAAATATTTACAGCAACGAACTTCATCAACTCTATACGAAGTTAGTAGATTGTTTGGTGGATAATAATCATCTCTATTATGTCAAAAATTCACCAATCATCTCAGATAAAGAGTATGATGATCTTTTC
>OFSA01000040.1_pt1 | contig 21956 bp, 16 predicted proteins | sample 1543241 | NCBI WGS metagenome assembly OFSA01 (sample SAMN05442508, study PRJEB24371) | freshwater metagenome | isolation source: Freshwater Lake | place: Canada: Niagara | collected 2012-08-09 | reverse complement strand
GATCTGGTTGGGCAACTGCTGGATGGCGTGGCCCTGCCGGCGTGAGCAACATGTGGCATGGGCTGGTGCGCCTGCTGCTGGTGTACGGTCTGCCGTTGCTGGCATTGGCCTTGCCCATCATCGGCACCGCCGCGCCCCGGCTGGATCGGGTGAGCCTGCAACTGAAATGGAAACACCAGTTCCAGTTCGCCGGCTATTACGCGGCAGTGGAACAGGGTTTTTACCGCGACGCCGGTCTGGACGTGACGCTGCTGGAGGCGCCGGATAACACTGAGCCGGCGCAGATCGTGCTGCGCGGCGATGCTGAGTTTGGCATCGCCGCTTCGGATCTGGTGCTGTTGCGCGGTCAGGGCCGGCCGGTGGTGGCGCTGGCCGCCATTTACCAGCATTCGCCGTTTATTCTGCTGGCGTTGGCCAATCGCGGCATCGACAGCATTCACGATCTGGCCGGCAAGCGGGCGATGATCGAGGCCCATGCCGCCGAGCTGCTCGCCTATCTGGCCTGGGAAACGGTGCCGGCCAGCCGCATGACCCAGATACCGCACGAATTCAATCCCAGCGCGCTGCTGGAGGGCCGGGCCGACGTCATGTCCGCCTATGCCACCGACGAGCCGTTCCTGCTGCAACAGGCCGGCCAGCCCTACCTGAGCTTCAATCCGCGCGCCGGCGGCATCGATTTCTACGGTGACACTCTGTTCACCACCGAAGAGCAGTTGCGTCGCTATCCGCAGCGGGTACGCGCCTTTCGCGATGCATCGCTGCGTGGCTGGCACTATGCCCTGGCGCATCCTGAGGAAATCGCCGCGCTGATTTATGCCCAATACAGCCAGCGCCACAGTCTGGATCATCTGCGCTTTGAAGCCGCGCAGAGCCAGCGCCTGATCCTGCCCGATGTGGTGCAGATCGGCTATATGAACCCCGGGCGCTGGCAGCATATCGCCGAAGTCTACGCCGAGCTGGGCATGGTGGCGCCGGGCCTGTCTCTGGAGGGTTTTCTCTATGATCCCGCGCCGCAGCCCAACCACTTCTGGCTGTATCTGGCTCTGAGCGGCGTGATCGGTACGGCCAGCATTGCCGGGTTCATCGGCATCCGCCTGCGCCAGTTGCGTGCTGCGATGGTCATGATTGCCCGGCAGCGCGATCTGCTGGATGGCCTATTCGAGGACATGGGCCTGGGCATCGTGGTGCTGGACGCCTTGGGCACGGTGCTGCGCGCCAACTATGGTTTCAAGGTGCTGACCGGCTACAGCGAACAGGAAGTTCGCCATCTCGATGACTGGTTCGTGCGCGCCTATCCTGACCCCGAGTATCGCCAGAGGGTCAAGGAGGAGTGGCAACACGATAGACAGTGGACGCGGATCGAGACGCCCCGCTGCTTCTCGGTCATATGCAAGGACGGCACGCAAAAGCAGATCGAGTTCCGTTTTTGGTGCCTGAGTGATGGCCGAACGATTGTCTCCATGCAGGATGTCACCCTGCGCAAGCAGGCGGAAGCGCAGTTACGCGCGCTCGAAGCACGCTACCGTAATCTGGTCGAGAGCGCGCCGTTTCCGATCGTCATTTCCCGCATCGACGACGGCGTTATCCTCTATCTCAATCCGCAGGCAGCGCAGAAGCTCGCTGTGGCCCGCGCCTATATTCTGGGTAAATCGACCCGGGCATTCTACGTCCAGTCCGAGGAACGGGATCAGTTGATCGCGCAACTGCGCCAGCAGGGTTTCCTGCAGCACCGTGAAGTGTGTCTGCGCACTGCTGCGGGCGAACCGTTTTGGGCCAATCTGTCGGCGACTCTGATCCAGTTCGAGGAGCAGTTAGCGGTCTTTTTTGCCATTATCGACATCAGCGAGCGCAAGGCCCTGGAACAGCGTCTGCAAACCCTGGCCATGACCGACGAACTGACCGGGCTTTACAATCGCCGCCATTTCACCCAGTGCGGCGTGGAAGAGGTGGTTCGCGCCCAGCGTTACGGCACGCCATTTTCGCTGCTGATGCTGGATATTGACCACTTCAAGGCCGTCAACGACACCTATGGTCATGAATCTGGCGATGAGGTGTTGCGTAGCCTGGCGGCCTTGCTGCGACAGCAGTTGCGTTCGCTTGATATTGTCGGTCGGCTGGGTGGCGAGGAATTCGGGGTGATTTTGCCTAATACCGCGCTGGCCGAAGCCCGCTGTCTGGCCGAGCGCCTGTGTCAGGCAGTCAGCCGGCACGAGATTGTGACCCGGTATTCCCCTCTGAAGCTGACCGTGAGTATGGGTGTGGCCGCCTTTGGTCCAGCCGTGCAGACTATCGATGACCTGCTGCGCTGCGCCGATCATGCGCTATACCAGGCCAAGGCCGAGGGCCGCAACCGGGTCGTGGTTGCTTTGGACGAGGGTGTGTCCGCTGATAAAACACCGGTGAGCGGGTCATGAACGACGCGACCGTACAGCCATCGACGCTGCGCCAGCGCTTCGAGGCCTGGGTGACCCGTGGCCAGCGCCCGATCCGCGAACCGCTGCGCCTGGAACGCCGCCGCATCTATATCCTGCCCACCGGTCAGGGCTATGCCTTCGCCCTGCTGCTGTTCGTGCTGTTTCTGTGGTCGATCAATTACAGCAACAGCATGGGTTTCGCCTTCACCTTTTTGCTGGCGGCGGTGGCGCAGAACAGCATGTGGCAGGCGCATGACAACCTGCTTAGCCTGATCGTGCATCCGGCCCAGGTCGCGCCGGTGTTCGCCGGCCAGCCGGCGCTGTTTGGCGTGCGTTTGGAAAATCCCGATCCGCGGCCGCGCTACGGCATTGCCCTGCAGGGGCGCGATCAGCCACCGTGCTACGCCGATCTGCCGGCCAAGGGTACAACGCTGGTGACGCTGGCGATGCCCAGTGAGCGGCGCGGCTGGTTGCGGCCGGGGCGGGTGCGCGTGCTGACCCGTTATCCGCTGGGACTGCTGCACGCGTGGAGCTGGGTCGAGTTTGACGCGGCCTGTCTGGTGTATCCGGCACCGCGTGGCCACCGGCCCCTGCCGGTGCGCCAGGCCAGCGCCCGTGGTAGTGGCCAGCGTGCCGAAGGACCGGGCAGCGAGGACTATGCCGGATTTCGTCCCTACGCACCGGGGGATTCGCCCCGTCGTATTGCCTGGAAAGCGGCGACGCGCGGTGGTCCACTGCTGGTGAAGCGCTTCACCGATCAGACGCGCCCGGAGCTGTGGCTGGACTGGGCGGTGCTCGGTGATGATCCGACCGAAGCGCGCCTAGGGCAACTGTGCCAGTGGGTGCTTAAGGCCGAGAGCGAGGGTCACCGCTATGGTCTGCGCCTGCCGGGGGTGTGGATTGCGCCGGGGCAGGGTGAGCAGCAGCGCCGCCGGTGCCTGGAAGTTCTGGCGCTGTATTCCGGTGACGGGGTGAAAACGTCATGAAACTCTGGAAACGCGCCCGCTCAACGCCACCACCCGGTGAGCCGCTGTCGCCGCCGGGACTGGTCTGGCTGCTGGTCACGCTGACCTTGGCGGTTCTGCTGCATGCTGGCCAGGTGCCGATCTGGCTGGTACTGGGTTTTCTGGCGCTGGCCGGCTGGCGCGCCGCCATCGTCTGGTACTCCTGGTCCCTGCCTGCGCCGGCGTTGCGGCTATTGCTGGCGCTGCTGGCGGCTGGTGCGGTGCTGGCGCATTACAAAACCCTGCTTGGCCGGGATGCCGGCGTGGCGCTGCTGGCGGCGATGGCGGCCTGCAAGCTGCTGGAAACGCGCGACCTGCGCGATGGCGTGGTGCTGGTGTTTCTCGGCTACCTGCTGGTGATGGGCAAGCTGCTGTACAGCCAGGATATTCCGGTGGTGGCTGGGCTGCTGGGTGTGGTGCTGCTGCTGTTGACGGCGCAGATGATGCTGCATCGCCAGCATGCCGGTCTGAGCGGGCTGGCGCCGCTGCGCCTGACCGGGCGCATGATGCTGCTGGCATTGCCGGTGATGCTGATCTTGTTCGTGCTGTTTCCGCGTATTCCTGGACCCTTGTGGGGTCTGCCCAAGGATGCCTATCAGGGCCGCACCGGGCTGTCGGACGAGATGACGCCGGGTACGATCAGCGAGTTGATTCAATCCGGCGCAGTCGCCTTTCGGGTGCGCTTTAACGGCGCGCTGCCACCGCCGGCGCAGCGCTACTGGCGTGGCCCGGTCCTGGAGCAGTTTGATGGCCGGCGCTGGACCGCAGCCCATGAACGGCCTGTAGCAACGCTGATGCCGTTCACCCCGCTGGGGCCGGCGCTGGATTACGCGGTGATCCTGGAGCCGAGCAATCAGCGCTGGCTGCTGGCACTGGATCTGCCGGCACGCCTGCCGCCGGGCGCGCTGATGACTCAGACTTTTCAGCTGCTGCGCAGCGAGCCGGTCAATGAGGTGTATCGGTATGAGCTGCGGTCCTATCCGCAATATCGCACCGGCGAGCTGAGTGCGGTGGAACGGGTGCGGGCCCTGCAACTGCCGGCACGTGGCAATGCACGGGCGCGGCTGCTGGCGGCGGACTGGCAGCAGGCCGATGCACAGCCCGAGGCGCGGGTGAACCGGGCGCTGGCGCTGTTTCGCGAGCAGCCGTTCTATTACACCCTGAAGCCGGCGTTGCTGGGCGTCGATAGCGTCGATGATTTTCTATTCCGCAGTCGTGAAGGCTTTTGCGAGCATTACGCCAGTGCCTTCGTATTCCTGATGCGTGCGGCGGGTGTGCCAGCGCGGGTGGTGACCGGTTATCTCGGTGGCGAGCCGGGCACGCTGGGGGATTACCTGATTGTCCGCCAGTCCGATGCGCATGCCTGGGCCGAGGTCTGGCTGGAGGAGCGTGGCTGGGTGCGGATCGATCCGACCGCAGCGGTAGCGCCAAACCGGGTGCGTGATGGAGTTTATGCGGCGGTGACGGATCCGGGTGGGCTATTGCCGTTCTTGGCGCGGCGCGGCGGCGATCTGGAATGGCTGCGGCAACTGGCCCTGGGCTGGGATGCGCTGAATATCGCCTGGAATGAGTGGGTGCTGGCCTATGGTCCGCAGCGGCAGCGGGATTTCCTGTCTGGGCTGGGGTTTGGCGCAGTGGACTGGGAGGAGATGACCCTGGCGCTGCTGCTGGCGTTGGCTGCGCTCGGGCTGGTCTATGCCGGACTGCGCTGGCAGGGTCGCCGCGAGCGCGATCCGGTGGCGCGTGCCTGGCAGCAGGTGTGCAAAAGGCTGGCGCGGCGGGGTCTGCTGCGCGGTAGGCACGAGGGACCGCTGGATTTCAGCGAACGGGTCGCAGCCGCCCGGCCCGATCTGGCCGAGGCGATCCGTGCCCTCGGCCAGCGTTACGCCGCGCTGCGTTACGGACCGGCGGCCTCACCCGAGCAGGTGCGCCAGTTGCAACGGCAGGTGCGGCGTTTGCGCCTGTGAGTGTTCAGGTCGCGGCAGCGACTGCGCCCGGCAGCGGCTGACCTGCCTCGTCCAGGGCGATATCCAGCCAGGTTTCGCGGTAAATGCGTCGCAGGTCGCGGATCGACCAGGGAATCAGAATCAGCGCGGCTGCAATCCACGCGCTCAGGTGCCAGACCCATCCGCCACCGGGAATGAAGGTGCCGGCAGCAATGAAAAAGCCGGTGATGCCGTAGAAACGATAGGCGGCCTGCTGTGTGTAGTGGCCGACCCGTGGATCGGGATGGTGGCGGTTCAGGGCGTAGACCAGCATCGACGCGCCGAACCAGAAAATCAGCAGTGGAAACGGCAGCAGGATTGCGGCCAGATTGCCGTAATTCATGAGCGCCGCTGCGCGCCGGGCGGATGCCGCCCGCGCGACCTTGCCGATGACCGTTGCTTCGCTTTGTTCCAGCAGATGCATGTTGAATCTCTTGAATTGGCTTGCGTGATGCCCGGCTGAGCAGTTGGCACGATTCAGCGATTACATTCCGCTGTGGCGACCCGACAGTCGGAACTCTGTTGCTGACAGGCGCTGCGTGCAGCAGTCTCGGCGGCTGCGGGTGTGGCGCCCTGACCGATCCCGATGCCGCGCGAACCGAGCGCCAGGGTGCCGCACTGGCCGGGGCCAAATTCCAGCACCACCTGGCAATCGGCGACGGCACAGTCCTGTAAAACCTGCTGTCGTGCCTGCTGCGGATCGGCAGCCTGCCAGCGTAGCCGCCAATCCTGTGTGCTGGCCGCATAGGCCACCGCGCCATGGCCCTGACCGGTGCTGCTGCTGGCGGATTCCAGATTGGCACAGCCGCAGCAAAAACCCAGCGTCGGAATCAGAAACAGCCATCTCCCGCGCCACCCTGTCATGGCTTCATGCCCTCGGCACCCCGTCCACCCTTGCCCTGGCCTGCTGCTGGCAGGGACGTACTCGCCGGCGTAGATCGTGTGTTTTTCATGCCATCGCCTTTGCCGCCGCCACCGCTGCCACCGCCACCGCCGCCATGGTGAGCATAAGCCGTGGGCACAGTGAGCGGATGGTCGAGGCCCGGTATGCCCAAGCTCCAGGCCAGTGCCACGGCGATCGCCAGCAAGCGTCGCCGGGAATAGCGTTTATCAACTCGCATTGGAAACTCTCCAGAAGGCATCAGGGGCAACGAGCATGTCGGGGGAAGTTGCCAAACGGATCGGCAACGCGCGGATCGCAGATGAAATCCCAGTCGGTGAGGCTGTTCAGGAAAGCGATCAAGTCCTGCTTTTCCTGTGTGTTCAGGATAAAGGGCACGATCAGCTCGCTCTTGTAAGGGTTCTTCGCCCCATCGCCGGCAAACGGTCCGCTGCTGATCAGTCGTCCACCGCGCGCGTAGTGATCGAGCACCTCATCCAGCGTGGCGATCGAGCCGTCATGCATATAGGGCGCGGTCAGTTCGATATTGCGCAGCGTCGGTGGACGGAAGCGGCCCATGTCGGCAGGCTGCTGGGTAAATTCCCATAAGCCTCGGTTATCCAGCGGGTAATCACCGGTGCCGCCGATGTTGTAGAGGCCGTTATTGAAAAAGTCCGTTTGGGTAATCGTGGTGCCGGCGTGGCTGACTGACTGGCTGAAGTTGAAGCCGCCGTGGCAGTGGAAACATTCCATGCGTTCCGAAAAGAACAATTCCTGACCGCGCCGCGCCGCCGGACTCATTGCGTCCCGTTTGCCCTGCAGCGTGGACTGATCATAGGCCGAGTTGCCCGAGATCAGGGTGGCTTCAAAGGCTGCGATCGCCTTGGCAACCCGGTCGGCGTTGAACGGATCCGCTTCGCCGGGCCAGGCCGCAGCGAACAGTTGCACGTATTGCCCATCGCGGCGCAGACGATCCAGAATTTCCGCTTCGTGATCGCTCCAGCCCAGTTCGATTGGAAATTCACCGAACATCGGGATCAGCGCCTGGGCGTGCAACATACTGAGCACCGGATTGGCCCAGTTGAGCGTCGAGTTATAGACCACATTGGTCAGGCTCATGGCGTTGCGCGGATGCACTTCACCGGTCGCCCCGATGGCAGTGACCCGGCCATCGGTAAAGGCGCGCTCCGGCAGGTGGCAGGAGGCGCAGGCGGTGGTCTGGTTCACCGACAGGCGCAGGTCGTAGAACAGGTGGCGGCCCAGTTCCACCTTGGCAGCGGACATCGGGTTATCGGTCGATTCTTTCGGCGTTGGGAAACCGGCTGGCAATGACCAGTCATAGCCGGCATCGGTTGTGGGCGGCTGCGGTGTCGTGGCCTCGCTGCCATCACCATCGCCGCCACCGCAGGCGGTCAGGTTCAGCAGTGCACTGAGCAGCAACACGCCAGCGGGATAGCGGTGCAGTTTCATGGTTTGCTCACGCTGAACAAAAGCTGCGGCGTGACCTTGCTGTAGTGTTCGGGGGTGGCGCTGGCGCCGGCGACGTAGGTGAAATCCAGGTTCAGGCGCGGCAGGATCGGGATGCACTCGGGATCGGCATTGCCGGACATGCAGCCGGACGAGGTATTGGGCGTGTTGAAGGCAACATTGGATCCTGCCAGCGCATGGCCCATGTCCATGACCACGCGATCCTGATCGACATTGAAATTATCCAGGCAGAATTCAGCGATATTCGGATAGCCACAGGCGGCGACTGGCGGCGCACTCGGATCGGTGCCGGGGCACTCGGTGCTGCCGAGATGGACTACGAAGGCCGTGCTGTTGTCGCTGCCGGGCGCGCCCATGCCGTCGATACGGATGAATTTGCGCCCGCCGCGCCAGTTCCACAGCATCCCGGAGGCGTTCAGTGGTGAGGGCGCGGTGGCATCGTTGAGGTGATTGAGTGCGTAGGGCACGCCGACCTTGAAGCAGATGCCGGTGTAAGTCGCGCTGGGCACGGCGCCCTTGACGACGCTGTTGGTGGGCAGTGTGCCGCTGCCGCAGTCCTGGCGCAGGTCGAGCAGGGCGACGTTCTGATATTGCCAGGTGCCGTCCTGATCGAGATCGAGTGGCTGGCGGCTGCCATCGGCCTTGACCAGGGCCAGATCATGGACATAGAAGCGCCAGTCATTGACCTGATAGCTGCCGGGCTGGCCAATGCCGACGCCGCTGTAGGTTTTGCCGCAGGTGAAGGGGTGGCCGTTGATCTGTGCCGCGAAGCGCACTGTGGCCGCGCGCTCGCCGGGATCGTCATCACCGCCGCAGCCGACGAGCAGGGCTGGCAGGATGCTGATGAACAGGGCACTGGCGCGCGGAAACGGCAGGCTTCGGGTGCTGGAAAAAACCATGCAGGGTGCTCCTGAATCGGGTGAACAAGGGTTTTTTTCATGCTAGGGCGTGCGCTGCGCGGCGGGAATGCGACAAATTGCCGCAGCCGACGCCTGAAGCCAGACCGGTTAGAATGTGGCGGTGGCTGCGCGGGTGCAGCGCTGGATGAGTGAAGCGGGGCGGAATGGACGATTGGCGACGATTATTGCTGCTGCGGGCGCTGGTGGTGCTCGGACCGATGGTGATGCTGCTGTGGCTGCGTTTTGGGCTGACGCCGCCGCAGCCCTTGCCGCCGCTGGCGGTGCTGCTGTTTCTGGGCTGGAGTGCCTTGACCGGTATTGCCATGCATCCCCGTGCCCGGCGCCTGAAACCGGTCAGAGCAGGAGAGTTGTTTGTCTATTTGCAACTGGATGTGCTGGCGTTGGCCTTGCTGCTGTTTTTCAGTGGCGGCGCGAGTAATCCGTTCGTGTCGCTGCTGCTGCTGCCGCTGATCATCGCTGCCGCACTGCTGTCGGCTGCTCTGGTCTGGATGACTGCGTTCACCACGGTGGCGCTCTATACCGTGCTGATGTTCCATTACTGGCCGCTGCCGGGAATGCTCAGCGGCCACGGTCCCGGCTTTCAGACCCATTTGTGGGGGATGTGGCTGGTGTTCAGCATTAGCGCGCTGCTGGTTGCCGGTTTTGTGGCGCGGCTGGCGGCGGCCTTGCGCTTGCGTGATCAGCAGGTCGCGCACTTGCGCGAGCAGGCGCTGCGCGATGAACAGATTCTTACTCTGGGCTTGTTCGCGGCTGGCGCGGCGCATGAACTGAGCACACCGTTGTCGACCATCGCGGTATTGGCCCGGGAGATGGAATACAGCTATGGCGATGATGCCGTGCTGTGTGCCGATCTGGGCACGCTGCGTCAGCAGGTGGATGTCTGCAAGGCAATCCTGGGGGATCTGCTGCGCGGCGCCAATCTGGTGGCGGATCGCGAGGCGACCCAGTCGCTGGATGTGCTGCTGGTGCAGATCCGTGAGCGCTGGCAATTGCTGCGTCCGGGGGTGCCGCTGGCGGTTCGCTGCAGTGGACCGCAGCCGCCGCCGGCCGTGGCCGCGCCGCAGGCGGTGGGCCAGACGCTGATCAATCTGCTTAACAATGCCGCCGATGCCAGTCCACACCGTGTTGATCTGGAAGGGCACTGGGGTGAGGGACGGGTGGTGATCGAGATTCGCGACCGGGGTGCGGGGCTGACCCCGGAAGCGACCTGCCATGCCGGTGAGCTGTTTTTTTCCACCAAGGAAGAAGGGTTGGGGATTGGCCTGCTGCTGGCCAATGCAGCGCTGGAGCGCTTGGGCGGACGGGTGAGCCTGCGGCGCGATCCACGCGGTGAAACCTGTACCCGCATTGATTTACCCGCCCATGCCGGCGCGAGCGGATGAGTGCTGGCACCGATCCTGGTGACCGTTCCAGCCTGCTGCTGGTCGATGACGATGCCGCCTTCTGTCGGGTGTTGACACGGGCCCTGGAGCGACGCGGTTTCGCGGTGACCAGCGCTCACAGCAGCAGCGCCGCGCAGCACGCCGCCGGTGCCGATCCACCGGAATACGCTGTGGTGGATTTGAACCTGGCCGGGGATTCCGGGCTGCTACTGATTCCCGGGTTGCTTGCGCTGGAGCCGGCCACGCGCATCCTGGTCCTGACGGGCTATGCCAGCATTGCCACGGCAGTCGAGGCGATCAAGCTCGGTGCGGTCAACTACCTGCCCAAGCCAGCCGATGCCGATCAGATTGTGGCGGCTCTGGTCGCGACCGGTAGTGTTGCGGGTGCTGAGATCAATCAGCGTCCCCTGAGTGTCAACCGTCTGGAGTGGGAGCATATCCAGCGCGTGCTGCGTGATAACGACGGCAACATCTCTGCCACTGCGCGGCAACTGGGCATGCACCGTCGCACCTTGCAGCGCAAGCTGGCCAAGCGCCCGGTGCGGGACTGACGCTTCAAGAGGCCGGTGCCCGCTTGATCCGGCAGGTCAAGTATCCGCCGGCGCCATCGGCAAAGCGCCGCATCGCATCATGAGTGGAAAGCGCAGACGATGCGGCAGAATAGGCACGGCATGGCGCGGCGCTGAACAAACCGGAGCGCCGCCTTGCCAAATCTCCCGTTCCCCCAACCTGTGCAAGTGGCCCGCATGTCGACCAAGACGCCCAAGACGACCTATCTCCACGATTACACCCCGCCTGCCTACCAGATTCCGCGCATTGATCTGCACGTTGATCTCGGCGACGCGCACACCATCGTGCAATCCCGCTTGCACATCGTGCGCGCCGAAACCACGCCCGCCGGAACGCCGCTGATCCTGGATGGACAGCATCTGGAACTGCTGGCGCTGGCGCTGGACGGCAAGCCGCTGAGCGATGCGCACTATCGGATCGACGCCGATCACCTGACCCTGCTGGATCCGCCGGCGCGCTTTGAACTTGCCGTCACCACCCGCATCCGCCCGCAGGACAACACCGCACTGGAAGGGCTTTATCAATCCAGCGGCAATTTCTGCACCCAGTGCGAGGCCGAAGGCTTCCGCCGTATCACCTATTTTCTCGACCGTCCCGACGTGATGGCGGTGTTCACCACCACGCTGCTTGCCGAACAGACCCGCTATCCGGTGCTGCTGTCCAACGGCAATCCGGTTGCCAGCGGCACGCTGGACGATGGCCGCCACTGGGCGACCTGGCACGATCCCTTTCCCAAGCCCTGCTATCTGTTCGCGCTGGTCGCCGGTCATCTCCAGTACATCGAGGACAGCTTTACCACGCAGTCCGGGCGTCTGGTCACCCTGCGCATCTACGTCGAGCCGCACAATATCGACCAGTGCGCGCATGCCATGTACGCGCTCAAGCAGGCCATGGCCTGGGACGAGCAGCGCTTCGGGCTGGAATACGACCTTGATTTGTACATGATCGTCGCGGTCGGTGATTTCAACATGGGCGCGATGGAAAACAAGGGCCTGAACGTTTTCAACACCAAGTACGTGCTGGCCCGTCCCGACATCGCCACCGATGCCGATTATCAGGGCATCCTGGGCGTGATCGGCCACGAATATTTTCACAACTGGACCGGCAATCGCGTCACCTGCCGCGACTGGTTCCAGCTCAGTCTCAAGGAAGGGCTGACCGTGTTTCGCGATCAGGAATTTTCCAGCGATCTTGGCTCGCGCGGCGTTAAGCGCATCGAGGACGTGCGCATCCTGCGCGGCAGCCAGTTCCCGCAGGACGCCGGGCCAATGGCGCATCCGGTGCGCCCTGATTCCTATATCGAAATCAACAATTTCTACACCGTCACCGTCTACAACAAGGGCGCGGAAGTGATCCGCATGCTGCAGACTTTGCTCGGCGCAGACGGGTTCCGCCGCGGCATGGATCTATATTTCCAGCGCCACGACGGCCAGGCAGTGACCTGCGATGACTTCGTCGCCGCCATGGCCGACGCCAATGGCGCTGAGCTGGGCCAGTTCAAGCGCTGGTATCATCAGGCCGGCACGCCCGAGTTGACCGTCAGCGATGCCTACGATGCCGCCGCGCACCGCTACACCCTGAGCGTGCGCCAGTCCTGCCCACCCACGCCCGGCCAGCCGCACAAGGAACCGTTCCATATTCCGCTGGCACTGGGGCTGCTGGATGGCAACGGTCAGGATCTGCCGCTGCAACAGGCTGGCGAGGCCGCGCCGCAGGGCACCACGCGGGTGCTGGACCTGCGCGAGACCGAGCAGACCTTTACCTTCATCAATGTGCCGGTGCGACCGGTGCCCTCGCTGCTGCGCGGCTTTTCCGCACCGGTCAAGTTGCGCGGTGCTGATCGTGATGCCGAGTTGCGTTTCCGTCTGGCCCATGATGGGGATGCGTTCAACCGCTGGGATGCCGGCCAGAGTCTGGCGGTGAGCCTGATCCTGCACCTGGTCGAGGCACGTCGCCAGGGTCAGCCCTGGGAAATGCCGGAGTCGTTCAGTGCTGCCTTTGCGCAGGCGCTGGACACGACCGCCGATGCGGCGCTGCTGGCGCAACTGCTGATCCTGCCGGGTGAAACCTACCTCGCCGAGCAGATGAGCGTAGTGGATGTGGACGGCATTCATGCCGCGCGCTGCTTTGTCCTGCGTAGCCTGGCGGAATGCCTGCGCCCGGCCCTGCAGGCGCATTATGAGCACCTGTGTGCCCGTAGCGCCGGCGAGTACCGCATCGACGCGGCTGCCATCGGCGAGCGGGCCCTGAAAAATATCTGCCTCGACTACCTGCTGCAGCTGGATGAGCCGGAATGGCAGGCGCGTGGCCTGGACCAGTTTCACCGCGCCAGCAACATGACCGATCAATTCGGTGCGCTGGCGGCGCTGATCAATAGCAGCGGCGCGGCGCGCGATGAAGCCCTGGTTGCCTTCTATGCCCGCTGGCGGCAGGAAGCGCTGGTGGTCGATAAGTGGCTGAGTCTGCAGGCGACCGCGCGCCGGCCTGGTACCCTGGGCGTGGTCGAGGCGCTGATGCGCCATGAAGCCTTCAACCTGCGCAATCCCAACAAGGTGCGGGCGCTGATTGGCGCCTTTGTCCAGGGCAACCCGGTGCATTTTCACGCGGCCGATGGCAGTGGCTATACTTTCCTCGCCGACCAGGTTCTGGCGCTGAACGCGTTTAACCCGCAGATCGCCGCCCGGTTGATGGCGTCGTTCACCCGCTGGCGCCAATACGATCCCGCCCGCCAGGCGGTTATGCGTGACCAACTGGAGCGTATTCTGGCTGTGCCGGCCTTATCGCCGGATGTCTACGAGATCGCGGTCAAGAGCCTCGGCCAGGCGGTATGAGCAGTGCAATTGCTGCGCTGCAAAAAAATGTTGACTCCCAGTATTTCGGGATGCAGAATACCGCCATCGATGTTGCGTTGCACAAAAAACACCTAACCCCCTACTAACGACTAAGGAAACAGAGATGACCAACAATCCTTTCAACCCGTTTGCCAACGTTGATTTCGCCAAGTTCGACATGAGCAAGTTCGACATGAGCAAGATGCTCGGCGATGTCAAGATCCCCGGCTTCGATATGGAAGCGATCATGACCGCCCAGCGCAAGAATATCGAAGCGCTGACCGCTGCCAATCAGGCCGCCGTGCAGGGCATGCAGGCTGTGGCGCAGCGTCAGGCCGAGATCCTCAGCCAGGCGATGAACGAAGTGTCCTCGATCGCCCAGCAGCTGGCCGGCAGCGCCAGCAACCCGCAGGAAATGACCACCAAGCAGGCCGAGCTGGTCCGCAAGGCCTTCGAGCAGGCCCTGGCCAACATGCGCGAGCTGGCTGAGATGGTGAGCAAGTCCAACACCGACGCGTTCGCCATCATCAACAAGCGCGTCACTGAGAGCCTGCAGGAACTGAAGGGCCTGGTGGCTCCCAAGTAAGGGCAGACTCGCTGCGGCGTTCTCCCTGGCGGGCAGACCCTGCGGAATTTCCGTAGCGGTCTGCCCGCTTGTTTTCGTTGGTGCACCGCCGTGATGCCGGGCGATGCGCGTCCCGGAATCGGCTAGAATAAAGTCGTCTAGAAGACCACCATAACGACGAGAGGAAACATGCATGGCTGAGCAAAAAGGCCCCGAACTCAAAGCGCCGGAAATCAAGATGCCCGATCCGGCCCAAATGGCTCAGCTTTTCGGCCATATCGCCGAGAAGAGCCAGATCATTGTCAAGGAATTCCTGAACCGTCAGAAAAATGACGGCCTGCTTGATATGCAGGACCAGATGAGTCTGGGCAAGTCCTTCCTTGATCTGACCCAGAAGATCATGGCCGACCCGGCCCGCCTGGCGCAGGCGCAGATGGCTCTGTGGCAGAACTACCTGGAGCTGTGGCAGAAAGCCCTGCCGGCGGTGTGGGGTGGTCAGCCAATGGAAACCGTGGTGCGTGAGCAGAAGGGTGACAAGCGCTTCAAGCATGACGACTGGCAGGATAACGCGCTGTTCTCCTACATCAAGCAGTCCTACCTGCTGACTGCAGGCTGGATTCAGGACATGGTCGCCAGCGTCGAGGGCCTAGACGACAAGACCAAGAAGAAGCTGCAGTTCTATACCCGCCAGTTCGTTGATGCCCTGTCGCCGAGCAATTTCGCGTTCACCAATCCCGAAGTGCTGCGCACCACGCTGGAGACCGGTGGCGAAAATCTGGTCAACGGCCTGAAGAACATGCTCGATGACCTTGAGCGTGGCAAGGGCAAGCTCAGCATTCGCATGACCGATCTCAATGCCTTTGAGCTCGGCAAGAATGTCGCCACCACGCCCGGCAAGGTCGTCTACCAGAACGAGATGATGCAGCTCCTGCAGTACGATCCGAGTACGCCGGACGTCTTCAAGAAGCCGCTGCTGATCTTCCCGCCGTGGATCAACAAGTTCTACATCATGGATCTGCGGCCCAAGAACTCGCTGATCAAGTGGTGCGTGGATCAGGGCTTCACCGTCTTCCTGATGTCCTGGGTCAACCCGGACGAGAAGATGGCCGAGAAAGCCTTTGATGATTATCTCAAGGATGGCCCGCTGGCGGCGCTGGATGCCATCGAAAAGGCGACCGGCGAGCGTGAGGTCAACGCTCTCGGTTACTGCCTCGGTGGTACCCTGCTGGCGATCACCAATGCCTATCTGGCCGCCCAGGGCACGCCACGGATCACTGCCGGCACCCACCTGACCACCATGCTCGACTTTGCGCAGCCGGGCGAACTGGAAGTCTTCATCGAGGAAGAGCAGATCTCCTCGCTGGAAAAGCGCATGGAGCAGCGCGGCTTCCTTGACGGCAGCGAAATGGCGACCACCTTCAGCATGCTGCGCGCCAATGACCTGATCTGGTCGTTCTTTATCAGCAACTATCTGCTGGGCAAGGAACCGTTCCCCTTCGATCTGCTGTACTGGAACTCCGATTCCACGCGCATGCCGGCGAAGATGCACAGCTTCTACCTGCGCAACATGTACCAGCACAACCGGCTCAAGGAAGCGGGTGGCATCACCCTGTTGGGCACGCCGATCGATCTAGGCAAAGTCAAGGTACCGACTTATTTCCTATCGGCTATCGAAGATCACATCGCGCCTTGGAAGTCCAACTATGCCGGCAGCCTGCTGTTCAGCGGTCCGGTTAAGTTTGTGCTCAGCGGTTCTGGCCATATCGCCGGTCCGATCAATCCGCCGGCGGCCAACAAGTACTTCTACTGGACCAATCCGAAAAACTCAGCCGATCCGGATGAGTGGCTCAAGGATGCCAAGCAGACCGAGGGTTCCTGGTGGCCGGACTGGTACAAGTGGCTGAGCAAGCTTTCCGGTGAGAAGGTGCCGGCGCGTGTACCCGGTACTGGTCAGTTGCCGGTGATCGAGGACGCGCCGGGTGCCTATGTGAAGGCGCGCCTGGTGAAGTAATCCTGCGCTGACGCAGGGTATGCAGCGGCCGCCTCCGGGCGGCCGTTTTTTTGGTGTGACCGGGTGCTACAGCGGCAAACGCAGGGTGATCAGCGGTTGTTTCATTCGGCCCTGGCATCGTGCATGGTAAAAAGAACCTGCACGACATGAAATGGGCAGGGCAAGGGTGTAAGATAATCCGTGCCAATCCGGCGTGTTATGGGGTGGGAGCAGTTCCCCGACGACAGCGGGTGGCGATACAAAACCAACAACACAGCGTGCGTTTAACACGCCATCATCCCGCTAGCGACCCACAAGGTGGCCGAACGCACGGCGCGCGCCGTGGTCAACCGGCACCCCGATGCGGTGGAGGCTATGAGCAAATTTATCGAGTGGTCCAATGAACTGAGCGTTGGTATCGAGGAGATCGATGCTCAGCACCAGGTACTCGTGGATTTATTGAACGAGATCCATGAAGCAATTCAGCAGCGCCACGCCGCGGATGTGACGACGAAGATCCTCGAACGTCTGGGTGAATACACCCGTGTGCATTTCGCGGTTGAAGAGAGCCTGATGCGCATCCTGCACTATCCCGAGTATGAGCGGCACAAGGAAGAGCACGATAAGCTGATTGCACAACTGAATGATCTGAGTGAAAAACTCAACTCGGGGAAGAGTTCGATCAGCTTTGAGCTGGCGCACTTCCTCAAGGTCTGGCTGACCCGGCACATTATGGAAGCCGACAAGCGCTATACCGGATACTTCCTGTCGCAGGGTATCCGCCCGGAGTTGTCGAAGCAGTCCTGGGTGAAGCGGCTCTGGGGCTCGCTGAGCGGACACTGAAGACGCGAACCGTTACGATTCCACACCAAAAACAGCCCGGGTACATTAAAACCCGGGCTGTCAGCTTTGGAAAGCACAGTGTTTTTTGTGCCGCGTCGGGCAAGGCTGCTGATTCAGGATCTTTCTGGCCAGTAGCCCGCGGAGCGGCGAACCGGTGCAAAACCGATCCGCCGCCAGACGCTTACTCGAACTCGATGATCGCCTGATCGACTGCCAGGCTTTCGCCGGTGGTGGCAAGAATCTTGGCCACCTTGGCGTCCTGATCGGCGCGCAGCACGTTCTCCATCTTCATCGCTTCGATCACCGCCAGTTCCTCGCCGGCTTTGACCTCCTGACCGACCTGTACCGCCAGCTTGGTGAGCAGGCCCGGCATCGGCGACAGCAGGAACTTGGACAGATCCGGCGGCGCCTTCTCCGGCATCAGCGCCTGCAGTTCGGCTACCCGTGGCGACATGACCATCACGTCGGCCTGCGAGCCCCAATGGAACAGCCGGTAGTGCATGCCACGGCGCTCGACCTGGATGCAGATGTCGGTGCCATTCAGGGTACCCTTGAACAGCGGCTGGCCGAACTGCCAATCACTGCGCACCTGGTAGTGCTCACCCATGTACACCACATCGTAGCCGCCATCGACCAGCTCGATATGCACCGGGTGCAACTGGCCGCCCATGAGCACCACCCAGTCGTTCTTGACCTTGCGTTCATGGCCAAGCATCTGACCGCTGATCTTGGCGGCGCGGTCCATGTAGCTGCGGTGCAGAAAGGCGGCGACCGCGATCAGCAATGCCGGATCATCGTGCGGCACGTCGGCGGCGTGGAAGCCGTTCGGGTATTCCTCGGCGATCATGTTGGTGCTGATGCGCCCGGTCATGAACCGGGTGTGCACCATCAGCGCCGCCAGGAAGCTGATGTTGTGCTGCACGCCGCGAATGAAGAATTCATTCAGCGCATCGCGCATATGGGCGATGGCGCGGTCGCGGGTAGCACCGTAGGTGATCAGCTTGGCGATCATCGGGTCGTAGTACATCGACACTTCGCCGCCTTCATAGACGCCGGTATCGACCCGCACGACCTCGGTCTCCTGCGGCGGCATGTACTTGACCAGCCGGCCGATGGAGGGCAGGAAGTTGCGGAACGGATCCTCGGCGTAGACGCGCGCCTCGATGGCCCAGCCCTTGAGCTTGACACCGTCCTGATTGAAGGCCAGCGGCTCGCCAGCAGCGACCCGGATCATCTGCTCCACCAGGTCCAGCCCGGTGATGTATTCCGTGACCGGATGCTCGACCTGCAGACGGGTGTTCATCTCCAGGAAATAGAAGTTGCGCTTGGCGTCGACGATGAACTCGACCGTGCCGGCGGACTGATAGTCCACGGCGCGCGCCAGGGCTACCGCCTGCTCGCCCATTGCCCGACGGGTCTTTTCGTCCAGGAACGGGGAGGGCGCTTCCTCGATCACCTTCTGATGGCGCCGCTGCAGCGAACATTCGCGCTCACCGAGGTAGACGATGTTGCCGAAGCTGTCGCCGAGCACCTGGATTTCGATGTGGCGCGGTTCTTCGATGTACTTCTCGACGAACACGCGGTCATCGCCGAAGGAGGAACGGGCTTCGTTGGTGGCACGCTCGAAGCCGTCGGCGCACTCGGCGTCGTTCCAGGCGCCGCGCATGCCCTTGCCACCGCCGCCGGCGCTGGCCTTGAGCATCACCGGATAGCCGATCTCGCGGGCGATCTGCAGAGCGTGCGCGGTATCGCGGATGATGTCGGTGTGGCCGGGTACGGTGCTGACGCCGGCTTCCTTGGCCAGTTTCTTGGAGGTGATCTTGTCACCCATGGCGTCGATGGCGCGAACCTTCGGGCCGATGAAGACGATCCCTTCCTTCTCCAGCATCTCGCAGAAGGCCGGCCGCTCGGACAGGAAACCGTAGCCAGGATGCACCGCTTCAGCGCCGGTGTCCCTGCAGGCCTGGACGATGCGTTCCATCACCAGGTAGCTCTGCGCGGTCGGCGGTGGACCGATGAAGACGGCCTCGTCAGCCATCTCGACGTGCAGCGCGTCCTTATCGGCTTCGGAATAGACCGCGACGGTTTTGATACCCATCTTGCGGGCGGTCTTGATCACGCGGCAGGCAATTTCGCCGCGGTTGGCGATGAGAATCTTCTTGAACATGCCTCGCATCTCCCTCACAGCGGAATGTTGCCGTGCTTGCGCCACGGATTTTCAAGTTGCTTTTCGCGCAGCATCGCCAGGGAGCGGCAGATGCGCTTGCGGGTGCCGTGAGGCATGATCACGTCATCAATGAAGCCGCGGTGGCCGGCAATGAACGGGTTGGCGAATTTTCGACGGTATTCCTCGGTGCGCTCGGCGATCTTGGCGGCATCGCCGATATCCTGGCGGAAGATGATTTCCACCGCACCCTTAGGACCCATCACCGCGATTTCGGCGGTCGGCCAGGCGAAGTTGACATCGCCGCGCAGGTGCTTGGAGCTCATCACGTCATAGGCGCCGCCGTAAGCCTTGCGGGTGATGACGGTGACCTTGGGCACGGTGCATTCGGCGTAGGCGTAGAGCAGCTTGGCGCCGTGCTTGATGATGCCGCCGTATTCCTGGGCAGTGCCGGGCATGAAGCCGGGCACGTCGACGAAGGTGATGATCGGAATATTGAAGGCGTCGCAGAAGCGCACGAAGCGGGCGGCCTTGATCGAGGACTTGATATCCAGGCAGCCGGCCAGCACCATCGGCTGGTTGGCGATGATGCCCACCGGCCAGCCGTCCATGCGCGCGAAGCCGGTGATGATGTTCTTGGCGTTCTCGGGCTGAACCTCGAAGAAGTCGACATCGTCCACGACCTTCAGGATCAGCTCCTTCATGTCGTAGGGCTTGTTCGGATTATCCGGGATGAGCGTATCGAGCGAGAAATCCTGCCGGTCGGCCGGATCGGGCGTGGGCCGGAACGGCGGCTTTTCGCGATTGTTGGCCGGCAGGTAGTTGACGAAGCGGCGCAGCATCAGCAGCGCTTCGACGTCGTTTTCAAAGGCACGGTCGGCAACACCGGACTTGGTCGAGTGGGTGATCGCGCCGCCCAGTTCCTCGGCGGTGACTTCCTCATGGGTGACGGTCTTGACCACTTCCGGACCGGTCACGAACATATAGGAGGTGTCCTTGACCATGAAGATGAAGTCGGTCATGGCCGGCGAGTACACCGCGCCACCGGCGCAGGGTCCCATGATCACCGAGATCTGCGGGATCACGCCCGAGGCCATCACGTTGCGCTGGAACACGTTGGCATAGCCCGCCAGCGAAGCGACGCCTTCCTGAATACGCGCGCCGCCCGAGTCGTTCAGGCCGATCACCGGCGCGCCGACCTTGATGGCGTGATCCATGATCTTGCAGATCTTCTCGGCGTGCGCCTCGGACAGCGAGCCACCGAACACGGTGAAGTCCTGGCTGAACACGAACACGACCCGACCGTTGACAGTGCCGTAGCCGGTCACGACGCCATCACCCGGGGTGCTGGTGTCGGCCATGCCAAAGTCGCTGCAGCGGTGCTCGACGAACATGTCCCATTCTTCAAAGCTGCCCGGATCGAGCAGGACTTCGATGCGCTCGCGGGCGCTGAGCTTGCCGCGCTTGTGCTGGGCGTCGATGCGGCGCTGTCCGCCGCCAAGGCGGGCAGCGGCGCGTTTTTGTTCTAATTGCTGAATGATGTCATGCATGAACGCTCTCTCCTTACTACGCTAGGCAGGCGCCGCGGGCGAACCCCCGGCGACGAAAACTTGAAAACGCGTTGCGGTCCTTCAGCGCCCCATGCAGTGGGCGGATCGTGGGGGCCAGAGGCGCGGGCCTTGCGCCATGTTTGCGGGGCTGGCGTGGAATCCGAGCTTTGGGCGAATGGCGGCAACATGGCGCGGACCGGAAGGCCATTCGGGAAAGCGGTTCCAAGGGTGTCGGTTGGGTTCAAGAGTTTGGGATAGTGGAAGCCGGAGAAGCCGAGCGATGGACCGCTTGTCGAGCTTCGCCAATTATAATGGGGTTTTTAGTGATTTTCGCGTAGTTAATTTGATATTTTCACCCTTTGCCGCAGCACAATCAAACCATGCCCCGCGCGGGTTCGGCGTTGCCGCCGGAATGCCGCGAACCGGGAGCTTCGCGAAGTCAAAATTATGATCCCGCAGAATAGTTTGGTGCTTTACAAAACAGGTCCCGCCCGGGTCACGGCTCTTGGTGACAAGCTGGAAATCGAGCTGGCCGATGGTCGTGCGCTGCGTGTCCGCCCCAAGGACGTGCAGCTCCTGCATCCAGGACCCCTGCGCAGCCTGCGCGAGCTGGAGCCATTGCCGAGCGGTGAGACCGAGGCCGCCTGTGAACTGCTCGATGGTGGGCAGACCACGCTGGTCGAGCTGGCCGAGCTGGTTTACGGTGCCTGCACGCCGGCAACGGCCTGGGCAAGCTGGCGGCTGATCGAGGAGGGTCTGTATTTTCAGGGCACGCCCGAGCAGGTCAGCGCCCGACCGCTGGCTGAGGTTGAGCGGGAGCGCAGCGCGCGCGCCGCCAAGGCTGCCGAGCGCGCGGCTTGGACTGGCTTTCTGGAACGGGCCCGCGCCGGCCGGCTGGCACCGCAGGATGCGCCGTATCTGCGCGAGGTCGAGGAACTGGCCTGGGGGCAGCGTGAGCAGAGCCGGGTCTTGCAGACGCTGGAGTGCGCCCAGACCCCGGAGAGCGCGCATGCGCTGCTGCTGCGCCTGGAGCATTGGCAGGGCGCCGACAATCCCTATCCGCAGCGCATGGGTGTGGCCCTGAGCGCACCCGCGCTGCCCTTGCCGGAGGCGCTGCCCGAGGAGCAGCGTGTCGATCTGACCGGGCTGCCGGCCTATGCCATCGACGATGAGGGTAATCTTGATCCCGATGATGCGCTGAGTATCGATGGCGACCGCCTGTGGGTGCATGTCGCCGATGCTGCGGCCCTGGTGCCGACGGATAGCGCTGTGGATCAGGAGGCGCGCGGCCGTGGCGCGACCCACGGCCGCGCGCCTCCCTGTCTCTTATACACATCTCCGAGCCCACGAGACCAGAGAGGATCTCGTAT
>OFSA01000038.1_pt1 | contig 22490 bp, 16 predicted proteins | sample 1543241 | NCBI WGS metagenome assembly OFSA01 (sample SAMN05442508, study PRJEB24371) | freshwater metagenome | isolation source: Freshwater Lake | place: Canada: Niagara | collected 2012-08-09 | reverse complement strand
GGAAGTTATTGCCTCGTCCCACCAACGGGCGCGCGCTCGTGTGGGAAGGAGTCACGAATCGCGCGAGAGCTCTCCACCAGCGTCGCTCCGGTCCCTCTCCGAATCGCGCGAGAGCTCTCCACCAGCGAATCGCGAATCCCCGGAGGGCGTGTTTGGTGGGCGGGCTGGCGGGCTGGCGGCCACCGGTGCTGGTGGCGCAGGCGGCATCGGCGGCGGTGGCGGTGGCGTGTTCGAAAAAGTCAGGACGGGAGCTGGCGTCGCTGGCGTCGCTGGCGTGGCCGGAGCAGCAGGCGCAGGTTCAGCGTTGCGCCGCTCCAGCATGTTCGGCACGAAGAGAACGGCCAGCGCCGCGACGACAGCGGTGCCGACCAGGCGTTGGGTCAAGCGATTATCCAAGATCAGGCCTCCCGTGAGGGTGACAGGGGGTAATGCGGCAGCCACGGCTGCAGGGCCAGCACCGGGGCAACAAGATGAAACGAACCGAGTACGACAATGCGATCACCGGGCTGGGCGGCGGCGCGGGCGCTCTGGCAGGCTGCGTCTGGATCGGCGCTCGCCTCGGCGGTGGCGCCCATGCCGCGCAGGGCATCGCGCAGTGCCGTGGCATCGCGGCCACGGGCTCCACCGAGCGTCACCGTATACCAGGCATCGACTACGCCGCGCAGGGCTGCGATCACACCGGCGGCGTCCTTGTCGGCCAGCAGGCCCAAGATCGCCCAGGTCCGTCCGGTACAGGGGCGTTCGCGCAGGTTGGTGGCGAGGACGGCGGCGCCCTGCGGGTTGTGAGCGACATCGAGAATCCAGTCGACCGGGCCGGGAAAAACCTGAAAGCGACCGGGCAGGCGCGCATTGCGCAGGCCCTGCTCAATCGCCGCAACGGTCACCGGCAGGCGCGCGTGCAGGCTGTGCAGGGTCATCAGCGCGGCGGCGGCATTACCAAGCTGGTGTGCACCGGCCAGCGCCGGCAGTGGCAAGGCGCCCAGCCGGGTGTCGCCGGCCTGCCAGTGCCAGGTGGCGCCATCGCGCGCGAACCGGTAATCAGAGCCAACCCGCAGCAGCAGCGCGCCAATCCGGCCAGCCTGTTGCAGCAGGCTCGGCGGTGGATCGGGATCGGCGCAGATCGCCGGACGCCCAGCACGGTAGATGCCGGCTTTTTCATAGCCGATGCTGTTGCGATCCGGCCCGAGCCAATCGCTGTGATCCAGATCGATGCCGGTCACCAGCGCTGCATCCGCGTCCACGCTGTTGACTGCATCCAGCCGTCCGCCCAGGCCGACTTCCAGCACCGCGACATCGACCTGCGCGGTGCGGAACAGCTCCAGCGCTGCCAGGGTGCCGAATTCAAAATAGGTCAGGGAGATGTCGTCCCGGGCGGCATCGATGCGCGCGAAGGCCTGGCAGAGTGCGCCATCCTCGGCCTCGGCTCCGTCAATGCGGATGCGCTCGTTATAGCGCAGCAGATGCGGCGAGGTGTAGGCGCCGACCCGATAGCCGGCGGCGCGCAGGATGCTCTCCAGAAAGGCAACGCAGGAACCCTTGCCATTGGTGCCGGCGACGGTGATGACGATGCAGGACGGCGCACCCGGACACAGCCGCTGTCCGACAGTGTGCACCCGCTCCAGACCCAGATCGATGGTTTTCGGATGCAGGGTTTCCTGCCAGCGCAGCCAATCGTCCAGGGTGACAAAGCGCATCGCCGGCGGTCCTCGGCCAAGGGCAACTGTTCAGATCAGCGGCGCGTCGCGGCCGGTGAGCAGGGCCAGCAGGCTGGCCAGCCGGTCACGCAATTCGCGGCGGTCGATGATCAGGTCAATGGCGCCGTGTTCGAGCAGGAATTCGCTGCGCTGGAAGCCTTCCGGCAGTTTCTCGCGCACGGTCTGCTCGATCACCCGCGGCCCGGCGAAGCCGATCAGTGCCTTGGGTTCAGCGACGTTGATATCGCCCAGCATGGCCAGGCTGGCGGAAACGCCACCGGTGGTCGGATGCGTCAGGACCACGATATAGGGCACGCCATGCTCGGCCAGCCGGGTCAGCACGGCGCTGGTCTTGGCCATTTGCATCAGCGACACCAGCGCTTCCTGCATGCGCGCGCCGCCGCTGGCGGTAAAGCAGATGAACGGAATATGTTCCTGCAGGGCGGCCTGGGCGGCGCGGACGAAGCGTTCGCCAACCACCGAACCCATCGAGCCGGCCATGAAGCCAAATTCAAACGCCGCCGCGATCACCGGCGCGCCCTTGAGCAGGCCGCGCATGGCCACCAGGGCATCCTTTTCCTCGCTGCTCTTTTGCGCCAGCGTCAGCCGGTCCTTGTACTTCTTGCCGTCCTTGAACTTGAGAAAGTCGGTCGGTTCGATATCGGCGCCGATTTCCGTCAGGCTGCCTTCATCAAGCAGGCTGTGCAGGCGTTTGCGCGCGGTCAGATACATGTGATGGCTGCACTTGGGGCACACCTGCAGGTTGCGCTCCAGTTCGGCGCCATACAGCACGGCACCGCATTCCTCGCACTTGCTCCACAGGCCCTCGGGGATCTGGTGGCGGTTGCGGCCATCGGTGCGGATGCGGGACGGAACGAGTTTTTCGTACCAGCTCATAATGGGAAACGGGGGGTGCAAAGTCATGAAGTGAAGTGTCAGGGACCAGGAACGGGGCGCGGCGACCGGCAGTACGCAGTACCGATCACCGACGCCGCGCGCGCCGGGTGCTAGGCATCCATTGCCAGGCGCATGGTGCGGATGATCTCGCCCACATCCCGGTACATGTCGTCCGGCGCATCGGCGCGCTCGGCCATCTTGCTGACCAGCGTGCTGCCGACCACTACGGCATCGGCGACCGCGGCAACTGCGGCAGCCGTGGCCGGGCTGTTGATGCCAAAGCCCACGCCCAGCGGCAGATCGGTCAGGGCGCGGATCTCGGCCAGCTTGGCGGCGACCTCGGTGACATTGAGCGCAGCCGAGCCGGTCACGCCCTTGAGCGACACATAGTAAAGATAGCCGCGCGCCAGCAGGGCAGTGTGGCGGATGCGCGCGGCGGAACTGGTCGGGGCGAGCAGAAAGATCGGCGCGATGCCGGCGGCGTTGAGCGGTGCGGCCAGTTCATCCGCTTCTTCCGGCGGCAGATCGACGGTCAGCACACCATCCACGCCAGCGGCGGCGGCGGCGGCAACGAACGCTTCATAACCAAAGCTCTCGATCGGGTTCAGATAGCCCATCAGCACCAGCGGCGTTTCGCTGTCGGTCTGGCGGAACTCGTGCACCAGTTCCAGCACCCGGCGCAGCGTCATGCCCTGGGCCAGCGCCCGCTCGCAGGCTTTCTGGATCACCGGGCCATCGGCCATCGGATCGGAAAACGGCACACCCAGTTCGAGAATATCGGCGCCGGCCGCGACCAGCGCATGCAGCATCGGCACAGTCCGTTGCGGATGCGGATCGCCAGCGGTGATATAGGGAATCAGGGCCTTGCGCCCGCTGCGGCGCAGCGCCTGGAAGCGGCGATCAATACGGTTCATCGACGGCGACTCGTTCACAGTTGAATGCCTTCCAGCTTGGCGATGGTGTAGATGTCCTTGTCGCCGCGCCCGGACAGATTGACCACGATGCGCTGATCGGGGCGCAGGGTCGGCGCGAGCTTGGTCACATAGGCCAGGGCGTGGCTGCTCTCCAGCGCCGGGATGATGCCCTCGGTGCGGGTCAGGTCGTGGAAACCGCGCAGCGCTTCGTCATCGGTGACGGCGACGTATTGCGCCCGGCCGATGTCCTTAAGCCAGGCGTGTTCCGGACCAACGCCGGGGTAGTCCAGACCTGCGGAAACCGAATGGGTCTCGGTGATCTGGCCGTGCTCGTCATTGAGCAGGTAGGTGCGATTGCCGTGCAGCACGCCGGGCCGGCCCGCACACAGCGTCGCGGCGTGGCGACCGCTGGCGATGCCGGAGCCGGCCGCTTCCACGCCATAAATCGCTACGCTGCTGTCATTCAGAAAGGGATGAAACAGGCCGATGGCGTTGGAGCCGCCGCCAACACAGGCGACCAGCGCATCGGGCAGGCAGCCGTGATCGGCCAGCATCTGTTCACGCGCTTCACGGCCGATCACCGCCTGGAATTCGCGCACCATCAGCGGATAGGGATGCGGGCCGGCGACCGTGCCGATCATGTAGAAGGTGTCATCGACGTTGGTCACCCAGTCGCGCAGCGCCTCGTTAAGGGCGTCCTTGAGGGTGCGCGAGCCAGAGGTGACCGGCTGCACCGTGGCGCCAAGCAGGCGCATCCGGTACACGTTCAGCGCCTGACGCTGGATATCCTCGGCGCCCATGTAGACCACGCATTCCATGCCCAGCCGCGCCGCGACCGTGGCCGAGGCCACACCGTGCTGACCGGCGCCGGTTTCGGCGATCAGCCGGGTCTTGCCCATGCGTTTGGCCAGCAGCGCCTGGCCGACGGTGTTGTTGATCTTGTGCGCGCCGGTGTGGTTGAGATCCTCGCGCTTGAGATAGATCTGCGCGCCACCGAGCTGACGGCTCCAGCGCTCGGCGTGATAGAGCGGCGTCGGCCGGCCGACATAGCGGGCCAGATCAGCATCCAGTTCAGCGAGGAACTCGGGATCGTTGCGACAGGCCTGCCAGGCGTCGTCGAGTTCGTGCAGCGCTTCCATGAGCGTCTCGGCGACGAAACGGCCGCCGTAGCGGCCAAAATGGCCACGGTGGTCGGGGAACTGGCTGAAGTCCACCGGGTTAGGCATCGCGTTCACAATCGTTCACACCTCGCAAAAATGCGCGTATCAATTCGGCGTCCTTGATGCCCCTGGCGCGTTCCACGCCACTGCTGACATCAACCGCATAAGGGCGCACCTGCCGGATGGCCTGGGCCACATTGCCTGGATGCAGGCCACCCGCCAGAATCAGCGGCTTGCGGCATGCGGCCGGAATGCGCGTCCAGTCAAAGCCCTGCCCGGAGCCGCCGGTTTTTTCACCGCCGTGGCTGTCAAGCAGCAGGCCGGCGGCGCTGGCGAAACGCTGCTCGTAATCGGCTATCTCAGCACCGGCGCCCATCGGCACCGCCTTCACATACGGCCAGCCAAAGGCGGCGCATGCAGCCGCATCCTCGTCACCGTGGAACTGCAACAGCGCCAGCGGTACCTGATCAAGGACCGCCCTCACCGCCGCCGGTTCAGCATTGACGAACAGGCCCACCACGCTGACAAAGGGCGGCAGTGCAGCGATGATTGCGCGCGCGGTCGCTACATCTACATGGCGCGGACTGGGCGGATAGAACACCAGGCCAATGGCGTCCGCACCCAGTCGCGCCGCCGCCGCGCCGTCTTCGGGACGGGTGATGCCACAGATCTTGACGCGGGTGCGGGAAATCGGGGTCATGGATTGGAGGCCAGGCGGGGTGGGGGACTGCCAGTCAAACCTAAAGCCTACCAGAAATCGGCCGGCTTGGTAGAGGCACGCAACGCTTTACCGCGCCCGCGCCGGATCAGTTTGCGGCATAATCGCGCTCCATCTCAAATCATCGCGTTATTGTCACCATGTCTGTCACGCTGCCTGTTATTGCCCTGGTCGGCCGGCCCAACGTCGGCAAGTCCACTCTGTTCAATTCTCTGACCCGCACCCGCGACGCGCTGGTAGCCGATCTGCCCGGCCTGACCCGCGATCGCCAGTACGGCATGGGCCAGCGCGGTCCCGCGCCATACATGGTGGTCGATACCGGCGGCCTGACCGGTGAAGACGACGGTCTGGATGGTTTGGTGGCCCGGCAGGCCTGGCGGGCCATCGAGGAGGCCGATGTGGTGCTGCTGCTGGTCGATGGCCGCGCCGGTCTGAGCGGTGCCGATGAGGAGATCGCCACCCGCCTGCGCCGCGCCGGCCGGCCGGTGCATCTGGTGGTCAACAAGGCCGAGCATCGCGATCCGCACCTGCTCAGTGCCGAGTTTCACCAGTTGGGACTGGATTACGTGCACGTCATTTCCGCTGCGCATAATCAGGGTGTGGACACGCTGATGGAAACGGTGCTGGACACGCTGCCGCAGAGCGATGACGAAGCCGCGGCGCTGCCGGAAACTCCGGAAGGCGTGATCAAGCTGGCGGTGGTCGGCCGGCCCAATGTCGGCAAGTCTACCCTGGTCAATCGCCTGCTTGGCGAGGACCGGGTGCTGGCCTGCGACCTGCCCGGCACCACCCGCGACAGCATCGCCGTGCCCTTCGAGCGCGATGGCCAGTCCTACCTGCTGATCGATACCGCCGGGGTGCGGCGCCGTGGGCGGGTGAGCGAGGTGGTGGAGAAATTCAGCATTATCAAGACCATGAAGGCGATTGAGCAGGCGAATGTAGTGGTGCTGGTGCTTGACGCCCGCCAGGGCATCAGCGAGCAGGATGCCAGCCTGCTCGGTCTGGTGCTCGACAGCGGCCGGGCGCTGGTGCTGGCGGTGAACAAGTGGGATCACCTCGATGCTGATACCCGGGCCACGGTCAAGCGTGAACTGGACCGGCGGCTGGATTTCATCGACTTCGCCAAGACGCATTTCATCTCCGCCCTGCATGGCACCGGTGTGGGCGAACTGCTCGGCGCGGTGGGTCAGGCCTATGCCGCTGCTACGCGCAAGCTGTCCACGCCGGAACTGACCCGGATCCTCGAAAGCGCCCTGGCCGCGCATCAGCCGCCGCTGGTCCATGGCCACAGCATCAAGCTGCGCTATGCCCATCAGGGCGGGCAGAATCCGCCGCTGATCATCATCCACGGTAACCGCATCAATCATGTACCCGAGGCATATCGGCGCTACCTGATCAATGTCTACCGTAAGCGTCTCGACCTGTGGGGCACGCCGATCCGGGTCGAGTTTCGCGGCAGCGAAAACCCTTTCAAGCCCACAGGTACCGGGCGGCCGTCGGCGAAGAAATTTGGCGCGCGGCGCAAGAGCGAGCGTTAATTCCGGCGCGCCGATGGGCCCGCCCGTTCAGATCGAGCACTCGCCGCGCAGACAGGTCTGCATGCCTTCGCGCACCTGCTCTGGCGCCAGGCCCAGCGCCAACAGGTGGCTGAGCTTGGTATAGGCGGCCTCGGGCGTCAGATCAAAACCGCTCAGCACACCGGCCCGGGCCAGGGCGCTGCCGACCGCGTACTTGCCCAGATCGACCCGGCCCTCGCGGCATTGGGAAATGGCGACCAGGGTGACGCCGCGCGCGGTCGCGGCCGCTAGCGTGTCCAGAAACCCCGGCTGATCGACCGGGCCGGCGCCAATTCCATAACTTTCCAGGATCAGGCCCTGCAGCGGAGCGTCCAGCACCTGTTCGAGCAGGCGCATCGACAGGCCCGGAAACAGTTTCAGCAGCGCCATCTGTCCGTCGACCACCGCAGGCGCTTCCAGCAGAGGGGCCGCCTGTGGTGCAAGCAGTGCAGCGCGATTGATCTCGATGTGAATGCCGGCCGTGCCGAGCAGCGGGTGATTGGGCGAATCGAAGGCATCGAGCGCATCGGCCTTGAGCTTGGTGGCGCGATTGCCGCGCATCAGCCGGCCATTGAAATACAGGCACACCTCGCTGAGCGGCGCCTGCGTGGCCAGCAGCAGGGCGGTGACCAGATTGTTATGGGCATCGTTGCGCATCTCGCGCAGCGGAATCTGCGAGCCGGTGACGATGACCGGCTTGGCCAGTCCTGGCAGGGCAAAGGACAGCGCTGCTGCCGTGTAGGCCATGGTATCGGTGCCGTGCAGGACGACGAAGCCGTCGTATTCGGCATACTGCGCGGCGATCAGCGTGGCGATCCGGTACCAGTCGCGCGGATGCAGGTTGGCGCTGTCCAGCAGCGGGCTGCATTCGTACAGGACATACTCGGGCAGCTCGGTGGCGCATTCGGTTGGGATCAGTTGTGCCAGGAGCGCATCCAGGCCGGTTTCGGGGATATAGCCTTCGGCACTGCGGCGCATGCCGATGGTGCCGCCGGTATAGGCAATGAAGACCCGCTTTTTCATCGATGGGTTTCCGTGGGCGCTCGCCGTGGGCGCGGGCAGAGGGTGATGGGCTGATGGGTATGCATGCGTTTTTCGCCGTGTTCGTGGGCGCCGGACTGGGTGCCTGTCTGCGCTGGTGGCTGGGGCTGGTGCTGAATCCGCTGTGGCCGACCCTGCCGCTGGGCACGCTGGCGGCGAATCTGATCGGAGGCTATCTGATTGGGGTGGCGATGGCCTATTTTGCCTTCAACGCTAGTCTGCCGCCGGAAGCGCGTCTGCTGGTGATCACCGGCTTCATGGGCGGACTGACGACATTTTCCACGTTTTCCGCGGAAACCGTGACCTTGCTGGCGCGTGGTCAGTTCGGTTGGGCGCTGCTGGCGATTGGCGCGCATCTGCTGGGTTCGCTGGCGCTGACCGCGCTGGGCATTCTGACGGTGCGTGCGCTGCTACCGAAACCGTGAACGGCTGAGGAGGAGATGACGATGGAGGGTTTTGTCCTGCGCTTTTATGTGCGCGAGAATCAGCGGCATCACAGTGTGCTGCTGTGGCAGTGGCTGCTCGATCAGGCCAATCACCAGGGAATTCGCGGTGGCTCGGCGTTCCGGGCACTGGCGGGTTTTGGCCGCCACCATCAGTTGCACGAGGATCATTTCCTGGAGCTGGCCGGCACGCTGACCGTGGAAGTCGAATTCATCGTCACGGCCGCCGAAGCGCGGGAACTGCTGGAGCTGTTGCGCAGTGAGGGCATCCATTTGTTTTATACCGAGACGCCGACCCGCTTTGGCATCACCGGGGATGACGCCGCTGCAGCAGGGTCATCGGCTCAGGCCTGACGCCGGGCATAAAAAAACCGGTCGCACAGGGCAACCGGTTTTACGGTTTCCGACGTCCGTCCGTCCGCACGCGCTAGCGCGGCGCATCTCGGGACGTGGTCGGCGCCGGGCAGGTCTTGATGCCGAGCAGGGTGTAGGCGGGGCACCAGTTCATCAGGGCGGTGGCGATCGGCACCACGCCGATCCAGCCCCACACCCCGATGACGTTCGTCAGTGCCAGGACGATCAGCAGGGCGCCGACCACAAGGCGGGCAATCTTATCGGCTGAACCGACATTTGGGGTAATAGACATGAGGTACTCTCCAGAAGTGAATGCGACCGATTATCATTCTAGCGCGCAGACGCCCTGATCAGGATTGAAAATCATCAATTTGCCAACGCTGATTCTGGCCTTATCGTTGCAATCGAGCAGCCGCTTTCCTATTCAACCGTGATAACGCTGACTTTTCCATGACCGAACCCGCCGCTTTCCTCTCCGATGCCACCGAGCGCCAGCCGCTGGGCGTGTTTACCGAAAAGGCCTACCTGGATTATTCCATGTACGTCATTCTCGACCGCGCCCTGCCGCACATTGGTGATGGGTTGAAACCGGTGCAGCGGCGCATCGTCTACGCCATGTCCGAGCTGGGCCTGAATGCCGGCGCCAAGCACAAGAAATCCGCCCGCACCGTCGGCGATGTGCTCGGCAAATACCATCCGCACGGCGATTCGGCCTGCTACGAGGCCATGGTGCTGATGGCGCAGCCGTTTTCCTATCGCTATCCGCTGGTCGATGGTCAGGGCAACTGGGGTTCGCCCGACGATCCAAAATCCTTTGCCGCCATGCGCTATACCGAGGCGCGGCTGTCGCCCTTCGCCCAGCTGCTGCTGGCCGAACTGGGCCAGGGCACGGTGGACTGGACGCCAAACTTTGATGGCACGCTTGATGAGCCGACGCTCCTGCCGGCGCGCCTGCCCAATCTGTTGCTGAACGGTGCCACCGGCATCGCGGTCGGTATGGCCACCGATATCCCGCCGCACAACCTTGGCGAAATTGCCGCCGCCTGCATGCGCCTGCTCGATCAGCCCGATTGCCCCGTGGAGGCGCTGTACGATCTGGTTCCGGCCCCCGATTTTCCCGGTGGTGCGGAAATCATCACGCCGCGCGATGAGCTGCGCCGGCTGTATCAGACCGGCTATGGCGCGGTGCGGCTGCGTGCCCGCTTCGAGCGCGACAACGGCGATGTGGTCATCACTGCCCTGCCGCATCAGGTGTCCGGGGCGCGGATCATGGAGCAGATCGCCGCGCAGATGCGCGACAGGAAGTTGCCGATGGTCGAGGATCTACGCGACGAATCCGATCATGAAAGCCCGACCCGGCTGGTGCTGGCGCTGCGCTCCAACCGGGTCGATGCCGATCTGCTCATGGATCACCTGTTCGCCACCACCGATCTGGAAAAGAGCTACCGGGTCAATCTCAACATGATCGGCCTGGATGGACGGCCGCAGGTCAAGAACCTGCGACAGATTCTCGATGAATGGTTGCAATACCGGGTCATCACCGTGCGCCGGCGCCTGCAGTTCCGCCTCGCCCAGGTCGAGCAGCGCCTGCACATTCTCGATGGCCTGCTGATCGCCTATCTGAACCTCGATGAGGTGATCCGCATTCTGCGCACGGAGGAAAAGCCCAAGCCGGTGCTGATGGCCCGTTTCCAGCTTTCCGATGCCCAGGCTGAGGCGATTCTGGAAACCAAGTTGCGCCATCTGGCGCGGCTGGAGGAAATGAAGCTGCGCGGCGAGCAGGACGAACTGCGCCGTGAACAGGAGCGGCTGTTGCAGTGGCTGAGTTCGGAAAAGCGGCTGAAGGCGCTGATCCGCAAGGAGATTCAGGACGATGCCCAGCGCTATGCCGATCCGCGCCGCTGTCCGCTGGTCGAACGGCGGCCGGCGCAGGCGCTGGATGAAAACAGTTTGGCGCCGAGCGAGCCGATGGTGGTGGTGCTGTCGCAAAAGGGCTGGGTGCGCGCCGCCAAGGGTCGCGAGATCGACGCCACCGCGCTGAGTTACAAGTCGGGCGATGGCTTCCTGGCTCAGGCGCAGGGCCGCAGCAGCCAGTCAGCGCTGTTCCTCGACAATACCGGCCGTGTCTATAGCCTGCCGGTGGCCGGGCTGGCCTCGGCGCGCGGCTATGGCGAACCGCTGACCGGCAAGCTCAGTCCGCCGGATGGTGCCCATTTCGTGAGCGTGCTGCTGGGCAACGCCGAGGATCTCTACCTGCTGGCTAGCGATGCTGGCTATGGTTTCCTGTGCACGTTTGATGAGCTGCTTAGTCGCAACAAGTCCGGCAAGCTGGTGCTGAGCGTGCCGGAGGGCGCGAACATCATGCCGCCGCTGCTGGTGAGCGATCTGGACGGCGGGCAACTGGTGGCCTTGAGCAGTGGCGGGCGCTTGCTGCTGTTCCCGGTCAAGGAGTTGCCGCGTCTGACCAAGGGCAAGGGCAACCGAATCCTGGATCTGCCCGGAGAGGAACGGCTGCAGGCCCTGCTGCTGTTGCCGCCGGGGCGCGGTCTGGTGTTGACCTCGGGCAAGCGTGATCTGAACCTGAAGCCGGCTGATCTGGGCGGCTATGCCGGTGAGCGTGGCCGGCGCGGCAAGCCGCTGCCGCGTGGCTATCAGCGGGTGGATGCCATCGCAGTGGGGAGCTGAGCTGAAGCGTCTATCCAAAGCCGACACGCACCGCCAGTCGCCAGTAGGATCACACCGCTGCACGCACTGTTTGTCCGTCTAGCGCCCGGAAGGCCTCGGTGTGACCGATCGGGTCTGCCACCACCACAGCCGATAGCCGAGCAGCGCGGCCAGAAGGCCGCCATACAGCAGGGGCTCGCGCAGGTCCGCTTTCACCAGCCAGGCGTAATGCAGCACGCCCAGGATCGCGGCCAGGTAAATCAATCGATGCAGGCGCTGCCAGTGGCGTCCCAATCGGCGGATCATGCCGTTGGTGGATGTGATGGCCAGCGGGATCAGCAGCACGAACGCAGCAAAGCCGACGGTGATATACGGTCGCTTGGCGATGTCGGCGACGATTGCCGTCCAATCGAAGAACTGATCGAACACCAGATAGACCGTAAAATGCAGGCCGACATAGAAAAAGGCAAACAGGCCCAGCATCCGCCGGTATTTCTGTACGCCAGTCCAGCCGCTCAGGCGGCGCAGCGGCGTGATCACCAGGGTCAGCAGCAGAAAACGCAGGCTCCAGTCGCCGGTGGCATGGCTGAGCGTTTCCACCGGATTGGCGCCCAGGCGCCCCTGACTGCCCAGCCACAGCAGCCAGGCCAGCGGCAGCAGACTGGCGATGAACAGCAGCGGCTTGCCGGGATGGAACCGGCGGCGGACGGGAGATGGGCGGGCAGGGCGCATGGCAGTGATCCGATGGCGGCATGGCGGTAAAGAGGGTTCCAGGCGATAGGGTGGCACACCTGCGCAAAGTTCCCCGGAACGGCACGCGCAAAAAAAAGCCGGAGACATGCGGCTCCGGCAAACAACCACCAAAGGAAGGTGTGGAGAAGAACAACATCTGAACGATGTCGTCCATAGGCTAAGAGAATTTGTTGCGGTGCGTCAAGAAATTTATGTCGCGCAAAAAAAAGCCGAAACGGCTTGCGCGTCTCGGCTAAAGAACCACCAAAGGAGGATTGGAGGACACAACATTCACGATGAATGTTGCAGTGCAGTATAGGGGCTGCCGCTGTATTGCGTCAAGCCTGATGCGGCCGTTTCGGCATAAGCTGAATAACCCTTTATTCTTTCCAGTTAAGCGATTGCTCCTGCGCCATTCACTTCCCGACAAAATGATCTAGCTTTAGTTGTTGACTGGGCGTGAAAAGCACGCGCGCCACCCTCCATCGCCCGGGCTGCCGCGTCGCGAATCCTGCAAAACGCCAGGCTCTCGCCCATACTTTCCGGACACTACGATAACGACCCTGCCGGCAAGTACCGGTATGACTCCACTGGCTGGAGCAACCGGTTGCCCGTGCCCATCAGACGCTTGCTAAAGAGACATGCGATGACCGAAAAACCGATCAACATGACGCGCCCGCTGGATCTGACGCATGAAAAGCGCAACATCGGTCCACAGCGCATCCAGCGGCCGACCTACGTTGACCTGCTGCCAACCTGCAACAATGCCTGTCCGGCTGGCGAGAATATCCAGGCTTGGCTGACACATGCCCAGGCTGGCCGCTTCAAGGACGCCTGGCAAAGCCTGACCGAAAACAATCCGCTGCCCGCCATTCATGGCCGCGTGTGCTATCACCCCTGCGAGAATGCCTGCAATCGCGGCAAGCTGGATTCCTCGGTCAGTATCCATGCGGTGGAGCGCTTCCTGGGCGATCTGGCGCTGGAAGAAAACTGGCAGTTTGAGATCAGCGCCGCGCCTACCGGCAAGCGGGTGCTGGTGGTCGGTGCCGGCCCGAGCGGCCTGTCCGCCGCCTATCACCTGGCGCGGCTCGGCCACACGGTCGAAATTCACGAAGCCGGGCCGATGGCCGGCGGCATGATGCATTTTGGCATTCCCTCCTATCGCCTGCCGCGCGACGTGCTCGACGCCGAGATCAAGCGCATCGAGAACATGGGCGTGCGCATCGTCCTGAACCACCGGGTTGATGATCTGCTGGCGGAAAAGGCGGCCGGCCATTTTGACGCTCTGTTCGTCGCCGTCGGCGCACACATCAGCAAGCGCACCGAGATTCCCTCGCGCGATGCCGGCAAGATGCTCGACGCCATCGGCTTCCTCAAGGATGTCGAAACCGGCAACGCGCCCAAGCTGGGTCGGCGGGTCGCGATCTACGGCGGTGGCAATACCGCGATGGACGCCGCCCGGGTCGCCAAGCGCCTCGGCTATGAACCGCTGATCATCTATCGCCGCGACCGCGAGCACATGCCGGCGCATGATTTCGAGGCCACCGAGGCGCTGGAAGAGGGCGTCAAGATCCACTGGCTGCGCACCATCAAGAACATCGATGAAACCACCTTCACCGTCGAGATCATGGAGGTGGACGAAAAGGGCCGCCCGCAGCCGACCGGCCAGTTCGAGACTCTGGAGGCCGACGCGCTGATCATGGCGCTCGGCCAGGACGTGGACACCAGTTTCCTGCGTCAGGTGCCTGGCCTGGCCTTCAAGGATGATGGCGTGGTGGTGGTTGATGACACGCTGATGACCGGCTATCCGGGGCTGTTTGCCGGCGGCGACATGGTGCCCTCCGAGCGCACCGTCACTATTGGCGTCGGCCACGGCAAGAAGGCCGCCCGGCACATCGACGCCTGGCTGCGCGGCGAGCGCTACGCTAAAACAGCCAAGCATGCCCTGGCCACCTTCGACAAGCTGCATGTCTGGTACTACACCGATGCCGCCCAGCGTCCGCAGGGTCATCTGGATTTGAAGAAACGGGTCAGCGGCTTTGAGGAAGTGGTCGCCGGCCTGAACCAGCAGGAAGCGCTCTATGAAGCCAAGCGCTGCCTGTCCTGCGGTAATTGCTACGAATGCGACGGCTGCTACGGCGCCTGTCCCGAGGACGCCATCATCAAGCTCGGTCCGGGCCTGCGCTACCGCTATAACTACGATCTGTGCACCGGCTGCGCGGTGTGCTTCGAGCAGTGCCCCTGCCATGCCATCGACATGATTCCCGAGCCGCCGACCGGCACGGAACCCTAGATTAGAACCGGGTGGCATGCCGCCGCGACCGCATATAGAAAAAACCACTGCCTGCCGCACGGAGCGGGCCAAGAGAGAAGCGCAATGACTGAACGGCAATTCACGACCATCGATGGCAACGAGGCTGCTGCCTATGTCGCCTATCGCGTCAATGAAGTCTGTGCCATCTATCCGATCACGCCGTCCTCGACCATGGGCGAGCTGGCCGACCAGTGGGCTTCGGAAGGAATCCGCAACATCTGGGGCAGTGTGCCGCTGGTGATGGAAATGCAAAGCGAGGCCGGTGCCGCCGGTACCGCGCATGGCGCCCTGCAAACCGGTGCGTTGACCACCACCTTCACCGCGTCGCAGGGGCTCATGCTGATGATCCCCAACATGTACAAGATCGCCGGCGAGCTGACCTCGGCGGTGTTCCATGTCGCGGCGCGTTCGCTGGCCACTCAGGGCCTGTCGATCTTCGGCGATCATCAGGATGTGATGGCGGTGCGCCCGACCGGCTTCTGCCTGCTGGCCTCGGGTTCGGTGCAGGAAGCGCACGACATGGCCCTGATCGCCCAGGCGGCCACGCTGGAAGCGCGGGTGCCGTTCATCCACTTCTTCGACGGTTTTCGCACCTCGCACGAAGTCAACAAGCTCACCCTGCTGACCGATGACGAACTGCGGGCGATGATCCGCGACGATCTGGTGCTGGCCCATCGCGCCCGCGCCCTGAATCCGGACCGGCCCTTCATCCGCGGCACCGCGCAGAACCCGGACACCTATTTCCAGAGCCGCGAGGCCTGCAATCCGTTCTATCTGCAGGTACCGGGGATTGTCGAAGCAGCGATGGACAAGTTCGCCGACCTGACCGGGCGCCGCTATCGTCTGTTTGATTATTTCGGCGCGCCGGATGCCGAGCGGGTGATCATCCTGATGGGATCGAGCGCCGAGACCGCCCGTGAAACCGTCGATTATCTCAATACCCGTGGCGAGCGCCTCGGCGTGCTGCAGGTCCATCTGTTCCAGCCATTCTCAGCCCGGCACTTCCTTGCCGCGCTGCCGGCCAGCGTTAAGACCATTGCCGTGTTGGACCGCACCAAGGAACCTGGCTCCACCGGCGAGCCGATGTATCTCGACGTGGTCAACACCCTGCTGGAAGCGCATAACGCGGGCACCCTGCCGATGCCGGCCCTGCCCCGGATAATCGGTGGCCGCTACGGGTTGTCGTCAAAGGAATTCACTCCGGCGATGGTCAAGACGGTGTTCGAAGAACTCGCCAAGGCCAGGCCCAAGAATCATTTCACCGTCGGCATCGTCGATGACGTGACCCACAGCAGTCTGGAGGTCGACCCGAGCTTCATTATTGAGTCCGACCAGGTGGTACGGGCGATGTTCTTTGGTCTTGGCGCCGATGGCACGGTCGGCGCCAACAAGAACTCGATCAAGATCATCGGCGACGACCCCGAATTTCATGCCCAGGGCTATTTCGTCTACGACTCGAAGAAATCCGGCTCACAGACCGTTTCACACCTGCGCTTCGGGCCCGATCCGATCCGCTCGCCCTATCTGGTGCAGTCGGCCAACTTCATCGGCTGCCATCAGTTCAACTTCCTCGATCGCGGCGATGTGCTCAAGCGGGCCGCGCCGGGCGCGGTGGTGCTGCTCAACACCAGCCCGCATGAACCGGAAGAGGCCTGGGATCGTATGCCGCGCCCGGTGCAGGAAGAGATTATCGCCCGACAACTGGAGGTCTACGGCATCAATGCCGAGAAGGTGGCCCGCGACAATGGCATGGGTACGCGCATCAACACCATCATGCAGACCTGTTTCTTCGCCATTTCCAAGGTGCTGCCGCGCGACAAGGCGATTGAGAAAATCAAGTATTCGATCAAGAAGACCTACGCCCGCAAGGGCGAGGAAGTGGTGCGCAAGAACTTCGAGGCGGTGGACAACACCCTGATCAACCTGCGCCTGATCAAGGTGCCGGCCGAGGCCACCAGCACCCGCGAGCTGCCGCTGACCGTGCCGGCCAATGCGCCCGAGTTCGTGCAGAAGGTCACGGCGATGATGATGGCCGGGCGCGGCGACGAGCTGCCGGTCAGCGCCCTGCCGGTGGACGGCACCTATCCCAGCGCCACTACGCAATGGGAAAAACGCAATATTTCCAACTTCGTACCGATCTGGGAGCCGGATATCTGCATTCAGTGCGGCAACTGCAGCATGGTCTGCCCGCACGGCGTGATCCGCTCCAAGTTCTACCACGAAGCCAATCTGGAAAGTGCGCCCCCGGCGTTCAAGACCGCGCCGATCGACGCGCGCGGCTTTCCCGAGATCCGCTACACCCTGCAGGTGTATCTGGAAGACTGCACCGGCTGTGGCCTGTGCGTGGAGGTCTGCCCGGCCAAGAGCAAGGAAAAAGTCGGCCACAAGGCGATCAACATGGCGCTCAAGGAACCGGTGCTGGACAAGGAACGCAGCAATATCAGCTTCTTTGAAACCCTGCCAGAGGTGGATCGTGGCCGGGTGGACTTCTCGACCGTGCGCGGTGTGCAATTCCTGCCGCCGCTGTTCGAGTTCTCCGGAGCCTGCGCCGGTTGCGGCGAGACCCCCTATGTCAAGCTGTTGTCGCAACTGTTTGGTGACCGGCTGCTGGTCGCCAATGCCACTGGCTGTTCGTCGATCTACGGCGGCAACCTGCCCACCACACCCTGGTCGGTGAATCACGAAGGCCGCGGCCCGGCTTGGTCAAACTCACTGTTTGAGGATAACGCCGAGTTTGGCCTTGGTTTCCGCCTGACCGCCGACAAACACCTGACCTATGCCCACGAGCTGTTGCAGGCGCTGGCCGGGCGGATCGGCGCGGATCTGGTGGATGACATCATCCAGGCTGAGCAGATCACCGAACTGGACATTCGCCGCCAGCGGGGCCGGGTGAACGAACTGAAGCAGCACCTGTCAGCGATGGATGATCCGCGCGCGCGTCATCTGCTGGCGATTGCCGATCAGCTGGTGCGGCGCAGCGTGTGGATCGTCGGTGGCGACGGCTGGGCCTATGACATCGGCTCGTCGGGTGTCGATCACGTGCTGGCCAGTGGCCGCGATGTGAACATCCTGGTGCTCGATACCGAAGTCTATTCCAACACTGGCGGGCAGATGTCCAAGTCGACGCCGCTGGGCGCGGTGGCCAAGTTCGCCGCTGCGGGCAAGCAGGTCGGCAAGAAGGATCTGGCCCTGCAGGCGATTTCCTACGGCAACGTCTATGTGGCGCGTATCGCCCTCGGTGCCAACCCGCAGCAGGCCCTGCTGGCCTTCCGCGAGGCCGAAGCCTATAACGGCCCGTCGCTGATCCTCGCCTATAGCCACTGCATCGCCCACGGCATCAATATGCAGCGTGGCCTTGACCAGCAACATCTGGCGGTGGAGAGCGGGCACTGGCCGCTGGTCCGCTACAACCCGGCGGTGCGTGCCTCCGGGGAAAATCCGTTCATCCTTGATTCGGGGCGGCCGAAGGTGCCGCTTAAGGCCTATGCCTATAACGAGGTGCGCTACAAGGTGCTGACCCACACCAATCCGCGTGAAGCTGAACACCTGATGGATCTGGCGCAGCAGGCCATCAATCAGCGCTGGTCGGTGTACGAGGAAATGGCAGCCCGGGGCGGCGCGGTGTTTCACCCGCAGTTCAAATCCTAAGGCGCGTGGCGGCTCCGTACCTGCCGGAGCCGCCGGCATTCTGCACCAAAAATAAGGAATCACCATGGATTTACGAACCACTTACATGGGGATGGAACTGCAGCATCCCATCGTGGCATCGGCGTCGCCGCTGTCGGGGAGCGTGGCCAGCATCAAGCGCCTGGAAGATGCCGGCGCTGCGGCTGTGGTCCTGTTCTCGCTGTTCGAGGAGCAGCTCAAGCACGAGAGCGCGGCGCTGGAATACCTGATGACTGCCGGCACCGAGAGCTTCGCCGAATCGCTCAACTACTTTCCGGAAGTGGATGATTACACCGTCGGCCCGGATCGTTATCTGGAACTGGTGCGGCAGGCCTCCGAGGCGGTTGATATCCCGATCATCGCCAGCCTCAACGGCATCACCAACACCGGCTGGATTGAATACGCCCGCTTGATGCAGGAAGCCGGCGCCCGCGGCATTGAACTGAACATCTATTACATTCCCGCCGACCTGACCACCAGTGGCCGCGAAGTCGAGCAGCGCTATATCGAGATCGTCAAGGCGGTCAAGGCTGCGGTCAGCATTCCGGTAGCGGTCAAGCTCAGCCCGTTTTTCAGCGCCATCGGTTCCATGGCCAAGGCCCTCGACGAGGCCGGCGCCGATGCTCTGGTGCTGTTCAACCGCTTCTATCAGCCTGATTTCGATCTGGATAAGCTGGATGTAGTGCCCAATCTGCAACTGAGCACGCCGGATGAGATTCGCCTGCCGCTGCTGTGGATCGCGGTGCTGCATGGCAAGCTGCGTGCTTCACTGGGCGCTACGCGCGGCGTGCATAGCCCGGTGGAAGTGGTCAAGTACCTGATGGCGGGCGCCGATGCGGTGATGACCACCTCGGCGCTGCTCAAGCATGGCGTCGATTACCTGGGTACGCTGCGCGAAGGCCTGCGCACCTGGATGGAGATGCGCCGCTATGGCTCGGTGGCGCAGATGAAGGGTTCGATGAGTCAGCGTAATGTTTCTGACCCGACTGCCTTTGAAAGGGCCAATTACATCAAGACCCTGGAGAGCTATAAGGTGGAGCATCGCTAGCCCCGTTCCTCTAGGGTGTGCCTGATCTGATTGACCTCATCTCGCTTGGAGGTCTTACAGGGATCGCCGGAGCGATCCCTTTTTTTATGGCGGTCCGGGGGCAGCAGGGAACGTGCCGCTGGCTGGCTGCTGTGCCGGCTATTTGCTTATTAAAAAACAGGAATTGCCGGTGCCCTAGTTTGGCATCAGAATAAGTGAATAACATTAACACGCGGCCCTGACACCTGTTGAAGAAACCCTATCTTATGTCCGCACTGCCTGCGCTATGCTCGATCCGTCGGGTGAATGGCCTGTTCGCCGCGACCCTGCTGGGCTGGATCGGACTTGGTTTGGCGCTGCTGGCGGGCCCGCGCATTCCGGTTGCCGTGTTGGGATCGGTGGCGCTGCTGCTGATACTGCTGCAGGCCGGTCTGTTTTTGAGTGCGCGGATGCAGGATGCAGCATGTTACCGCGTGCTGCAGGAACAGCGTGTAGCAGATGCCGCTGAGCAGGATCGTCTGCGCCAGAGCGAGCGTCTGTATCGCCTACTCATTGAGAGCCCGCATGATTTATTAGTGGTGCAGGTGGATAACGAGGGGCGGTTCATGTTCGTGAATTCCGTCTATTGCGCGCTGTTTGGTAAAGCCGAGGCTGCTCTGCTCGGTCAGCGCTTCATGCCGCTGATTCACGAGGAGGACCGTGCTGCTACAACCGAGGCGATGCAGGCGCTGTACGCGCCGCCGTATGCCTGCACTCTGGAACAGCGCGCCCTGACCCGCGACGGCTGGCGTTGGCTGAGCTGGTCCGATCAGGCGGTGCGCGACGCACAGGGGCAGGTGGTGGCAATCATCGGTATCGGTCGCGACATCACTGCCCATAAGCAGATTGAGGAGCAGTTGCGGATCAGCGAGGCCCGTCTGAATGAAGCGCAGCGTATCGCTGGTCTGGGCAGTTGGGAATTGAATCTGGAAGACGATACGCTGCACTGGTCGGACGAGGTATTTCGTATTTTTGAGAGGAATCCGCGGCAGGTCACCCCCTCGCTGGCCAATTTTCTGGATGCGATCTATCCCGAAGATCGCGAGCGGGTGCGGCACGCCTACGCCGATTCGATCATGCAGCGCCGGCCCTACGAGATTACCCATCGCCTGCAAATGGACGATGGGCGGATCAAGGTGGTTCAGGAGCGCTGCGAAACCTTCTACAACGCCCAAGGCAAGGCGTTGCGCTCCATCGGCACGGTGCAGGATATCACCCTGCGCACGCAGATCGAGGAACGCCTGCGCCAGGCGGCCACGGTCTTTGCCAGTACCCGTGAAGGCATCCTGATCAGCGACGCCGACAACCGCATCATCACCGTCAACCCGGCTTTCACCACCATCACCGGTTACAGCGAAGCCGAAGTGCAGGGCCAGAATCCACGCCTGTTCGCCTCCGGTCGCCATAGCTATGCCTTTTATGCCGCGATGTGGGCCAGCCTGAACAGCACCGGCTACTGGCAGGGCGAGTTGTGGAACCGGCGCAAGAATGGCGAGGATTACCCTGAGTGGCTGACCATCAGCGTGGTACGTGATGTGGCGGGCAAGATCAGCCATTACATCGCCGTGTTCGCCGATATCACCGAGATCAAGCAATCCCAGGAGCGGCTTGATCACATGGCGCACTACGACACATTGACCGGCCTGCCCAATCGGCTGCTGCTCTGGGATCGGCTGGAGCACGCCATGCAGCGCGCTGCGCGCAACGACCGTCAGGTGGCTGTGCTGTGCCTGGATCTGGACCGCTTCAAGGGCATCAACGAGGGCCTGGGTCATCTGGTCGGTGATGCGCTGCTGAGCCGGGTGGCCGAGCGTCTGGTCGGGGCGGTGCGGCATCAGGATACTGTCGCGCGGTTGAGCGGCGATGAATTCGTGGTGATTCTGGAAGGAATCAACAGCAGTGACGATGCCGCGCACCTGGCGGAAAAGCTGGGGCGGGTGTTGCGCGAGCCGTTCAGCATCGAGGAGCACGAACTCTCGCTGGGCGCGAGTATCGGCATCAGCCTGTATCCCCATGATGGCTGTGGCGCCGATGCGCTGCTCAAGCAGGCCGATGCCGCCATGTATCGTGCCAAGGCCGTTGGTCGCGGCAGTTACCAGTTCTTCTCACAGGACATGACAGCGCAGGCCTTTGAGCGGGTGGTGATGGAAAGTCAGTTGCGGCGCGCGCTCGCCCAGGAGGAGCTGCTGCTGCACTACCAGCCGCAACTTGATCTGGTCACGGGTGCGGTGGTCGGTCTGGAGGCGCTGCTGCGCTGGCAGCATCCCGAGCAGGGTCTGGTGCCGCCGGGACGCTTTATTCCGCTGGCTGAAGAAACCGGCCTGATTACGCCGATGGGTGAGTGGGTACTGCGCACGGCCTGTGCCCAGGCGCAGGCCTGGCGTCAGGCCGGGCTGCCGTTTGGGCGGATCGCGGTCAATATCGCCGGGCCACAACTGCAGCGCGAGGGCCTGAGCAATACGGTGCGAGCCGTGCTCGATGAGACGGGCCTACCGCCGGCCTGTCTGGAGCTGGAGATCACCGAGACCCTGGTGATGCGTCAGGTGGAGCGCACCATCGACTGGCTGCAGGCACTGCAGGCGCTGGGCGTGATGCTGGCGATTGACGACTTTGGCACCGGCTATTCCTCGCTGGCGTACCTGAAGCGCCTGCCGGTGGATAAACTGAAGATTGATCGCAGCTTTGTGCGTGATTTGCCCGGAGATGAGAACGACGCTGCGATTGCCCGCGCGGTCATTGCGCTCGGGCATAGCATGCGCCTGACGGTGATCGCCGAGGGCGTGGAAACGGTGGCGCAACGTGATTTCCTGCGCGAGTCGGGCTGCGATCAGGTGCAGGGCTTTTTGTACAGCCGGCCCTTGCCTGCCGTCGAGGCGGAAGCGTTTCTGCGCGCGGCGGCGGTATCGCGGGCGCCGGTCGAGGTGGTTTAAGGACGCAGGGCGCGCACTTGCCCGCCGTGGCGTGTTATGCGATTTTGCGCCCTCTTTATGATCCTGACCGGATCGGACCTGCGGTGCAGGCGGCCGGGCCGGTCGCCCGCAGGGAGTGTGTATGCTGATCCATCCTGATTTTGATCCCGTCGCGTTCAGCCTCGGCCCGCTGCATGTGCGCTGGTATGGCCTGATGTATCTGCTGGGTTTCCTGGTCGGCTGGGCGCTGGGCCGCTATCGCGTCAGGCAGCCGGGTTCCGGCTGGACCGCCGAGCAGATGGATGATCTGGTGTTCTATATCGCGCTCGGGGTGATTCTCGGCGGTCGCGTCGGCTACATCC
>OFSA01000037.1_pt1 | contig 22537 bp, 29 predicted proteins | sample 1543241 | NCBI WGS metagenome assembly OFSA01 (sample SAMN05442508, study PRJEB24371) | freshwater metagenome | isolation source: Freshwater Lake | place: Canada: Niagara | collected 2012-08-09 | reverse complement strand
ATTCTCGCATCTTCGAGCACTTGCTCGCTAAAGCGATAGTGTTTGTTTCCAAGTTCATAAACTCGAGATAAGAGAAGATCTCCTATCAAAATAGCTTGCCCCTCAGATACCTGGATATTATGGTTTTCTCCTAGTTGTTCTCAGATATATGCGTGCATCGTGGATACATTGTGTCTTTTTTGAGATTGATCGATAATATCATCATGAATCAATGCCATAGTGTGAAGCAACTCAAAAACAATTGCAAATTGTAAAATATCATCCTCCTCTTGTCCGTCAAATCATGTATACATAAGCCACAAACAATAAGGTCTAATTCTTTTCCCTCCAGAAAATACAAAAGGCTCAAGATAATCAATATATGCATTGATCTCTGTATTATCCAACAATTGTTTAGCCTGATTCATTTTTTGTTGAATATATGTATTAAGTTTTGGATCAAAAAGTGCTTTAAACGAGTTAATATCCATAGATACACTGAAAGAATAAACGTTATCTACGATAGTAATTCCACCTACAAAAACAAGACAATTTCCTTGCAACAGAAGATGTTTTCTGTATGTTTGCTATGTTTACTTTTCGTTAATTTATGATGCTTTTAAAACTCAATAATATCATAATATTTGCTCTTACTGCCTTGTTTTTGGCATTGATTCTCTATCCACTATATATTCGCTTCCTCAAAGCCCACAAAGCTGGACAACAAATTCGCGAAGCAGCGGTTACTGGTGAAAAATCACCAATATTTACTCAGATGCACCAACACAAAAGTTGAACTCCTACCATGTGAGGAGGATTGATCCTGGTTATTATGGCGATTATGGTAATTTGATCTGTCGCATTACAACAATATGGCGTGATAAAATATTCACTCTTTGAAAGATCTGAAACATATATTCTTGTCTTTGGTCTCTTTAGTATGGGACTTATCTGACTTATTGATGATCGATTAAACATTAAAGGGGTTGGTAAGATCAAAGGACTAAGTGCAAAAGCAAAATTAATCTGAATGTTTTTGTTTGCTGGGTTTATTAGTCGATGGTTTTATTGGAAACTAGGAGTTGATTATATTAATTTCTGGCCTATCGCTGGTAAAATTCATCTTGGTATTATAGCTCCGATTATTACGTTTGTATTAACTATTAGTATCGTGAATGCTATCAATATAACCGATGGACTTGATGGGTTAGCTGGTTGATTGGTTAGTATTATCTTCTTTGTATTGTGAGTTGTGACCTTCTTCAACCAAACATATCTAGCAACTACTCTTGTCGCTATCATGATTGCCTGTCTCCTTGCATTTATGTTTTACAATATCTACCCAGCAAAAATTTTTATGGGAGATAGCTGAGCATTGGCAATTGGTTGATTCTTAGCTTCGCTCCTCTATACACTCAATATGAGAATGTGAATATTACTACCATTTATATTCATGTTCCTTTTGTTTATCATAGATACAGCATCTAGTTTCATACAGATTCTCTCAAAAAAATATCTCAAAAAGAAAGTATTTGCTACATCACCACTGCATCATCTCTTTGAGTATCAAGGGATTCATGAATCCACAATTGTAATGAAAGCATGGCTTGTCCAAGCATTTTTGGCGGCTATTACTATCATTGCTCTCTTCTATCAAATTGCATAATTCTTTATTATTTGTTGTATTGAATGTCTCATTTTAAAGCGAAAGATACACTTGTACTTATCACTAAGATCTTCTTCATTGGGCTCTTACTTCAATTTTTCTTACAAACATTCATAAGCTTCTGACTTGGTCGAAATTGATCTTTTTGGTCTCTTATTTGGATGCGAAAAGAGATACTTGTTGTCTGACTTATCTGATATGCTACTTATCGACTTATCAAGACAAAGACATTAAAATCTGTTTGCGACCGTTTGGGTATCACATGGTTTGCGATTGGGACAGTAATTTTGGCAATATTTGTTTTTTTGGTGAGCCTTCTTATTACTAAGGTTAGCATAGGAACAACTATAATTTCATTGAGATATAGTATTACATGATTTATCATTTTCATTGCATTTGCTCTTGTTAGCTTTAAATATTTTCCTAAAGCAACACTCGAAGATAGTCATATAGAAATGCGATATACAAAAATCATCAAACGACTACTTGTTTGAAGTATCATCTGGTGGCTTATTATCTACTTTGTCCCAAGACTTTTAGAATTTGCTGGATACAACAAGACAAATTTTGAGTGAGATATTGGAATATCACCTCCAGCTGTTTACTATTCTCAATACAATGAAGGATATGTACGTAATCAGTTTCTTTTTGAAAGACCAATTAGCCGAGGATTTTTCTTGATCGCTCTATGGCCATTGTTTTTTGCATTGGCATTAAAAAAAAGAAAAGCTAGTACCATAGTTATCTGGGGAAGTTTATATGCTCTTGCAATATTATCTACATTCTCTAGAGCTGCTTGGATAGCCCGATTTCTCCAAACCGCTGTATTGATATTGCTTGAATATAGGCAAAATCTCAAAAAAATTCTACTCTATTGAGCTGTTCCTCTTATATTAGTATTTGGTACAGTAACATATCTATGAAGAGATCAAATCATAAATAGACAATTCTCAAATACAGGACATTTAACTATGGTTGAAATTGCATTAGGTAAAATTGCAGATAAACCACGATTTGGACAAGGTGCTGCCAGTGCTGGTCCAGCATCTCATCACCTAGGACCTGGTAAAGAATATAATCCTGAAAATCAATTTCTTCAAATATGGATCGAATATGGAATTTTTGGATTCTTAGGTTGGTTATGTCTTTTTATTCGATTACATCGAGTAGGAATTGTTGCGTTCAAAAAAAGCCAAATATGACATACAAACAAACAAAAAAAATACTTCTGATTTCTCCTTTTTGCTTGTTCTCTAGGAATTGCAGGATTAAGCCTTTGTGGTCTTGTTTTGCATAGTTTTATAGATAGAATGATTGTATATCCGTTTATGGCCATATTTGGAATTGTTTATGGACTCTATAAAAATACGGAAGAATAGTGCTTTATCCCACGCTCCCCGCCTATGTTTATTGCATTTGTAATTATTCTCTTATTTATTCTTCTTTGAGTACTCGTGGGTGCGTATTCTGTATTTTCTCCATTTACTCAAAATATTTGAGATGTTATAGATTTTAATTCTGCATATTACTGAGCGATAGCTGGTATTGAGAGAGCAAATTTGGTTCTTAAATATAAATCTCCGTGATTTGAGGGATCTGGTTGATTCTTTGGAACTCAATATTTTGGACCTGTAAGTGACAAAGTTCCTCAAGCATTTGGTAATCTTAAAAGAGGTGGTAACTGATTTACTTGGAATATTCGCTCTAGAACATTTAGTATTCCATCTTCTTGAGATGGTAATGTAGATTATCTTTTGGCAAATGCTGATAGTAGTAATTTCAATCAACTTCCATATTTTACTTCAGAAAAAATTTTTCTGTATGTAGATAATACTAATACCAATAATGCAACAAATGCAAAGAAAGTGTATACTGGAGGAAGCACATTTGATTCATTTACTTGAGGGAACTTTTCTGGACAATTTAGACTACCAGGAAAAGTTGTAACTGCATTTTCTGGTTCGCTTCTTTGTGCTGATCCAAATATTTCAGCCTGTGATTCAGATGGAGATGATATGTTTGATGAAATAACATTGAACTGGGCACTTAAAGGTAACTATAATGGCGTTCCATTTGCTATCCTGCCAAATGCTTCTGTCTTCTATTATAGTGGAATGAAGATAGATGAAAACAAAGATACAATGATCAGAGAATCTGTGATAAATACAGATAGTGGATCTATGTATTTTGGAAAAGATGTGACACAATGATATTTTGATTTTAACCCTGTTCTTAAATATAATCAAAATAATTTAGTTAAACATAATGTAATTAGTCCTGACCCAAGTGTTATGAATGATAAACCATTCAGCACATTACTCACAAATACCGATTCAAACCCAATAACTACCGGACTAGAATTTTCATTCTGACTTGTGAATCTACTACATAGCACCAACAACAACATCTATCCATTTTTGGAGTATAAGCTTAATTTTTGATCACAGATTGCCAATAGATTTTATACTATTGAAGGAAACTCCTTGGTTGGAAATTACAATGTGAAAATCATTATGAAAAAATCTACTAATAATGATGCTCAAATATGAGACTTTACGATTATATTCTAATATTTATATATACAAAAAAAACACGAATAATTCGTGTTTTTTTATATGTCTTTTTGTAGTCTTATTTGATATCTACTACTGTAATATCGAAGATCAAATCTTTACCGGCAAGTTCATGATTTCCATCTAATACAACTTCGTCTTTTCTAACTTCAGTAACAGTAAATGTTTGACCATTTGCACTACTAAGTTTAACTCCTTTTTCATAATCTCCTGCAGGAAGTTGAGAACGAGGAACAGTAACCAATGCAGCTCCAGTCCATTCACCATACGCTTCTTTAGCAGGGATCTTTATCGTTTTAGTTTGTCCAACTTTCATACCTACAACACCTTTGTCGAAACCTGCGATCATTTGACCAGCTCCAACAGTAAATCCTAATCCTTCATTGTAATTTCTAGCTGGTGTGTATTTTCCACATGCTTTAGCTACAGATTCTACACTTGTATCAAATACTTCTGAATCATTAAGTCTTCCAACATAATGAACAGTTACTTTATGACCATCTTTGATAACAACAGTTCCTGTTCCTTCAAGGTTTGCTGCCGCTAAATGATCTGCGATTGCTTGTTTACACATAATAGGATTTGTTCCAGATAAAAGTTCTGCTTGTGCTCCACTAGTTGCTGGAGCTGTTTGTTCTGATTGATCAACTGGTGTACTCTTTGAACATCCACTAAGGACAAGAAGAGCAACTGCTGATGACAATAAAAGGTACTTTTTCATAATAATACAGACATAAGATAAAAATCTGATTTCTTTTTTGTTTTGGTTTGGATTGTTTATATTAGCTCAAAACACCGATTACCTCGATATGATGAGTTTGGGGAAACATATCTACAGGCTGTAATTCTTTGATCTGAAATCCCTCTTGAATGAGGAGTTCAATATCTCTAGCCATAGTGATAGGATTACAAGAAATATACAATAATTTGAAGCTATGAAGTTTCCTCAATCCTCCGAGGGTAGAAACCACATTTTTGTGCAATCCGTCTCTTGGTGGGTCAATTACCACTAAGCCAAGATTATCGAGCTTCTGCATAATTTCAGGCACGGTGGTAAAGGCCTTTTCGGCGGGTGTTGCAGCAAAGAAAACTTTTTGATCTAGACCATTTATCTTTGCATTGTGTCGAGCATCTACAATAGCCTCTTCAACAATTTCTACACCTACTACACTATCACCTTTATCCATCTTGAGAAAGCTTATTCCAATGCTTCCTGTCCCACAATAGAGATCCAAAACTGTTCCAGCAACCTTACCAACCATATGAGCTGCTTGTTGAAATAATGTTTGCGCTCATAAGGTATTTGTTTGGAAGAAGGAGAATGGAGATATTCTGAAGTTTACTTCGATATTCTTTTCTGTCTTTGTAGTTATTGGATTTTGATCTGTGTCTTCTGAGAAACGGAGTTGATCATAGATCTGTCCTTCACCAAAGAAAATTTCTGTCTTGGTATCTGGACCATGTGTTGTATCACCCATACCGTTGTTGTAGGTAATCACCCAGGTAGTAATCTCTTCCTTGATAATAGAATCTGATTTTATGGTTTCCAAAAGAGTTTCCCATTGTGCTTTCGTTTGTTCTGAGACAAGATGTTTATCTGATACTACTAAGTTGATAAGCATTTGTCCTGTATTCACTCCTTCTCTCATCACGAGATGCCTAAAGAATCCTTGTTGTGCCTTTTGATCGTACACAGGTAACTCTGAAGCCAGGAGAAGGTCTTTTATGTGTGTAAATACTGCATTCGCTCTGTCTGAAATAAGCCCACAAGACTCTATATTGATGATCTTGCTGAATTCCCCTTGTTTGTGAAATCCGAGGCTCCAATCTGATAATTTGAGCAATGGAGCTTTACGAAGTGCATCTTTGTCTGCCTTAGCATCTCCAGTTGGCGTAAATTCTTTGACGATATATTTACCAAAGCTGAATTCGATCTTGTTTCTGTATCCTTTTTCTTGGGGAGATCCGATAATATTGAGGACATTGAGATCAGGGATATGTTTCTTGAGTTTTGTAAATGATTCTTCAACGATAGATTGTTTGAGTTCTAGTTGTCTAGGATAACTCAAGAGTTGTCGTTTACATCCACCACATCCGATTCTTGTCTTTTCTTCTTGGCTGAGTTCTTGATTTCCCAATACTGAGAAGAAGTGAGGACAGAAGATTGTTCCATCTACGATATTTGGATCATATGATTTCACTTCCAAGATATGTGCTTCTATATAGTCTTTTTTTTGTTTGACGATTCTTAGATCAACTACATTACCAGGCAAAGCCCCTCCTTTGATGAGGATTCTTTTACCATCTGGCATTCTGGAAAGTCCAATCCCTCCATAGCCAATCTTTTCTATTTTGATATTTTTGAGAATTCTCATAGACATAGGTTTATAATTAAATGTGAGTTGATAGTAGTGAAATGACTCAGAAAAACAAGGGAGACTATTCCACCCGGGTGGATTCGCTGAGAATCTTAGTTCTTCTAAGACATCTGAGAAATATCCACCCGGGTCAAATTTTTAGGTAACAAAAAACTCGCTATCCAATACGGCAGCGAGTTAATCTCTAGTACTTTAGATTATTATTTCTTAAACATTCTGTTTGCTTCGGCGATAAGATCCTCTGAATATCTTTCCTTAGCAATAGTATCATACACAAGTTCTCTATTGTGTATACGACGCAAAAAATATTTTCTATAATAATAACTAATAAATTCTGCTTCCAAAGTAGCATCATTAAGATAGCCTGAAGCATGCCAGACATATTCCTTATCTGTATGATAATGAAATACCTTCACTCTGTTTTCCTGTGATTTAAGATATGGCATCACAGATAAACAGAGATTTTGAGGATTCTGCTTTTCGCTTAATAACTTAAGAAGTTCATCATCTGATTTTGCCATAAGTCCCAATAAAGAAACTATAACATCACACATATTCTCATGATAGTTTGTCTGTTTGAGAATGTCCCATAGTTGGGCATTGTTTTTACTCGAAAGATTAAGTTTTGGAATGATTTTTGCTTTGACTTCGCTTGAAATAACCTCATTGAAGAGCATAAGCAAATTATCTGTTTGGTTTACATATTCCAAAATAGCAAATAAGAATTTATCGTCAGACTTAAAAAGAGAATATACTTTCGCCACCTTCAATATTTCTTCCTCTGTCTTACAATGAGGGATAAATGCTAGTATATAAAGTGAAGTCGAATAGGAATATCGATCCAATTTATTAACCTTATAGCGTGCGAGTGACACATATTCCTTCTTTTTTAACGTTGGAATAACCGCTAACCACACACTATCCCGATCAAGATCTCTTGCGAGTTCAAATCGGTCAGTCTCTGATTTAATCTTAGGAACATAATACGCACAAAGAGCAATGTTATTTGAAACATTGGCAATTATCTCAGCAATATTATCAGATCCCTTGATTGGTATAACGACCTCTTTAAAGTGGTAATCATCATAAAACAGACCTTCACGAAAGTTTTCTAGTCTAAGAAGTTTCATAATACAATCCTCATCAAGGATGTATTTAATTACATTCCCCACAACATGATCATTGAAGCGAGAATTTTCTATAAGTAACCAGATTTTCTCCTGATGTTTTTTTGCCCTGGAGAACTTGAGTAGTGGAATTATTTTGTCACAAGCAAATCGACAATAGCCTAATTTCGACAAAATTTCCAATAGTTCCGATTCTTTTTTACCTTTCAAATTGAGGTGATTCGTGATAGTATTAGCTACAGACTCTAAATCACCAGACTGAGTAAGTATAGATAACAGCTCATCATTATTCTTAGATTTTAAGTCCAATAAAGGAAATAATATCTCGAGGATTTTTTCATATCCACTATCTCGTCTGAGATAAGAAATAAACGACAATAACATTGTCTGATCTTTTATCTTTGGTAAGATACCCTTGCATGCAACTATATCAAACGATACTGACTCTAACATAGCCTTTAGCTCATCTGAACTAAATTTTTTTCCACTTCCTTCTGCATTTTGTAGGAATGTTAATAAGTTTTGTGTTTTGTTTTCCATACTGTTTTATTTTTAAGTTTTTTATTTGTTTAATTTATTTTTCTATTTTTAATAATATACATATCTGATACAATAAGTCAATAAAACATTATTTTGACCGTATATAGCTATTTTCTCTCGATCTGTATGTAAATTCATGATTACAAAAAAGAACCTGACCGAAATCAGATTCTTCTTTTATATATGTGATTAGCGAGAAATTTTGTCTAGATCGCTTGTATCATATTTTTGCATCAACATTTCTGTCTGTGTCTTGCTGATAAGTTCTTGAACAACACCAACGATGATGATAACTCCAGAACCAGTAACAATCATAGGCATAGAACCAATAGTTTGAATAATATCTTGAACAAATGGAATGTAATTTCGAACATAGCTGTAAATACCAATCAATGCTAGTCCAACTCCTCCCCAAAGACAAAGATGCATCAAAATACCATTGATGTATTTTGCAGTTTCTTTACCTGGTCTAATTCCTGGTATAAATCCACCTCTCTTCTGAATATTGTCACTGATCTTTTCTGGTGAGAATACGATGAGTGTATAGAAGAATGTGAATACTATAATAAGAATGAAATAGAAGATAATAGCTAATGGTGCAGGATTTTGTGTATAGATATTTAAGTTTGATTCGATCCATGTTGCGATTCCCATAAGTTTACCATTCATCGCTTGAAATTGCATAATTAACTTAGACAATACGTACGGGAATGAAACAAATGCGATAGCGAAGATAATAGGTACCATACCTACTGGATTCATAGGAATAGGAAGACTAGATGACTCTTGAACTTTTCCTCTTCTAGAATAAATGATAGGTATTTCTTTGATAGATTTGAGAATGAAAATAGACAACAATACTAATCCAAGTACAACGATTAACATTACGAGGATCATCATAGGAACGTTTGATGAACTTGATATTTCTCAATAAGCACTCTTAGTAATTCCTGCAACGATAGAAGCAAAAATCAACATAGAAACTCCATTACTAATTCCCTTTTCTGTAATCAATTCTCCGATCCACATCAATAATACACTTCCTACTGTCATAGCAAATGCAGCTAGAAGGACAGTAGACATATCTGTATTAATAACATGACCTCCCAACATATAGTTGATGAAGTATACCATTCCAATTCCTTGAACAAACGCCAAAGGAACTGATAAATATCTTGTATATTGAGCTATCTTTTGTTGTCCAGCTTCTCCTTGTTCAGTAAGTTCTTCCAACTTTGGAATAACAGTACCCATCAATTGCATAATGATAGATGCATTGATATATGGTGCTAGTCCAATAGCAATCAAAGAAAAACTATCTAATGCTCCACCAAGAAGCATAACAAAATATCCTAATCCTGAATTAGTTGCATCCAAAGTCTTAGACATCAAAGCGCTAATATCCACAAATGGAACTGGGATGAAAACAAGAAGTCTGTAAAGAGCCAACATACAAATAGTGAAAATTATCTTGTTTTTGAGACTCTTATTTTGAAATACCTCTTGAATCTTTTTGATAAGTTTCTCCATGATATAGAATATATCTCATAAAAATTATTCTGGTTTAGCTTCCTTTTTTGTTGTTGTTTTTTTAGCAGGAGCTTTTTTTGCTGGAGCTTCTTTTTCTACTACCTTTTTTGCTGGAGCTTTCTTAGCTGCAGGAGCCTTTTTTGCTGCAGGTGTAGCTTTTTCTATTTTTGTTGTTTTTTTAGTTGCTGTAGCAGCAGATGGATTTGCAAGTTTTTTTTCAGCTGTAGCTGAAATACGATCCATATCTACAAACGTTACTTTTTTTGTCCATTCACCATTTCCAAGAAGCTTAACCAACCCAGCTGCATTTTTGATGTATCCGAGAGTTTTAAGCAAAACCTTAGTGATTTCCATTCCGTCAGTAATTCTGTCATCCATATCCAATGCACCAAGATTTACAATAGCTACATCTTTTACCAATTTGTAGTATCTCTTGAATCCTCTTGCCTTAGGAATTCTTTGAACGATAGAAGTTTGTCCTCATTCAAAAAATGGTTTGATTCCACTACCACTTCTTGCTTTTTGTCCTTTAAGACCTTTTGTAGAGTAGTTACCTTTACCAGATCCATTTCCTCTTCCAATTCTCTTGGCTTTAGAAACAATTCCTGAACTTCTTTTGAGGGTATGTAATTTCATAGCTAATTAGCAGAATAATTAAAATAGATTTACTTATTTTTTAGCAGGAGCTTTTTTTGCTGGAGCCTTTTTAGCTTCAGGAGCTTTTTCTTCTTTAGCTACTGGTGCTTTTGCTTCTTCTGTTTTTTCATCAGTAGCATCTACTACTGTATTTCTTTTCTCCAATAAATTTTTGAAGAAATCTGCGTGTTTATAGTTTCACAAAGCGATGATTGTTACAATAGCATTGTTAAGTTTGTTATTTGATCCTATGATCTTAGAAAGCATATTTTCATATCCAGCCAATTCTAATACAGATCTAACAGCAGAACCTGCTTTCAATCCAGTACCTCCTTTTGCAGGCAACAATTTAACAAGACAAGACTTGTATTTTGTTGTTGTTTCATAAGGAACAGTATTTGCTTTTGTCAAAGGTACATCAACAATGTTTTTGTACGCTTCACGAGAAGCTTTAGAAACGGCAATTGTAACATCGGCACCTTTTGCAGTACCAACACCAATTTTACCTTTTCTATTTCCTACAAGAACTGTAGCTCTGAAAGACATTCTTCTTCCTCCAGTTGTAACTCTTGTAACTCTTCTTACTTCCAACAAAAGTTCGTCAAACTCTTTCTTCACCTTATCTTTATTTCCAGCTTTCATAAACAAAATAGATTATATAATAAATAGATTACAAAGTTACTCAACCAGCTCTAATTCCTTCTACAAAAGATTTAACTCTTCCATGGTAAAGGTATCCATTTCTGTCGAATACTACTTTTTCTATATTTTTATCTTTGATAATCTTTGCCAAATCCTTTCCAGCTTCATGAGCTCTAAGAGATTTTGTTTCTCCTTTGTTATTTTTGTCACATACAAATCACAACACATTTCCAGCGTTGTCCAAAAGTTGAGCCTTAATATAACAGTTTGATTTATTCACAACTATTCTAAAATCAGGCTTTTGTGATTTTATGATTGAATTTACTCTAAATTTTCTTCTTAGAAAACTAGCGATTTTAGAGTTAGCCTTTGGTTTCAAATTCTGCATGTTGTATAACATAATAGGTATAAAGATGGATTACTGCTATTTCTTAGCTGTCTTTCCTGCTTTGAGCTTAACGACTTCATCAATGTATCTGATTCCTTTTCCTTTGTATGGTTCTGGTTTTTTGAGTGCTCTAATCTTGGCTGTAACTTCTCCTAGGTATTGTTTATCAATTCCTTTCAAAGTAATTACATAATTACCCTTTGCATCTTGTTCTACATCACATTGAAGTGAAGATGGAATATCAAACTTTACTTTGTGAGAAAATCCTAAAGCAAAAAGGATTCCGTCTCCTTCTTTCTTTGCAGAATATCCAACTCCCATAAGAAGAAGTTTTTTCTCAAACCCTTCAGATACACCGTGTTCCATATTTGAAAGAAGCGTTCTTGTCAATCCCCAAAGATTTTTTTTCTCATCGTCTGTAATAGAAACGACAATAGCGTTATCTTCGACTTTTGCAAGTACTCCATCTAACAAAGTATATGACAATGTTCCTTTAGGTCCTTTGATTGTCACAGTTTGATTCTCTATTTTTACTTCAACACCATCCTTGATAGCAATGGGTTTTTTACCAATTTTTGACATAGTAGACATTAAATACTAAAACGTTGAACGATATAGTAAGCTTAATATAAGCTAACTAGTAGATTTCAGCGATAAGTTCTCCTCCTAGCTTCTTTTGTTTAGCTTCGTGAGATGCCATCAATCCTTGACTAGTAGAAAGGATACCAATACCCTTACCTCCTGCAACTGAATGAATGTCTTTACATCTTACATACCAAGCTCTAGATGGCTTAGAGAAAAATTTCACGTTTGGAATATCGTTTACCGCATCCTTTACAGGATTAAGAGTGATAGAAAGACTTTTCTTTCCTCCATCTTCGACAATTTCAAAAGATTTAATAAATCCATATTGTTTCAATAATTCCAATACTTGTTGTTTAAAGTTAGAAAAAATTACTCCATCGACAGAAAGTTTTCTGGCCATATAAGCATTTTTAATTCTGATCAACAAATCATGAATAGGCGCGTTAACATAACTCATTACTAGCAATATTCACAAAATAAAAAGATACCTCCTACAAATTACCAACTTGCTTTTCTCAATCCCATAATCAATCCTTCTCTTGCGTATTTTCTCAAACAAACTCTACAAATACCAAAATCTCTGATATAGGATTTGCTTCTACCACACAATCTACATCTATTGTAGTATCTTGTAGGTTTCTCCAATTTTTCTCCTAATACAAATCTCTTTGTATACATGTTTGCTTGTTTTACTTTCAATGCTGTTCTAGCCATTAGAATATTTTAATATAAACTAAAGTTCTTATTTAAACAATAATCACAATGCTTCCAATAAGCCCTTTGATTTTTGTGCATCAGTGCTTGTCGTAACAATAGTAATCTGAAGTCCCATTGGAACAGTAACGTCTTCTATATCCAATTCTGGGAAGATGTTGTAATTAACAATACCTATACTAAGATTTCCTTTTGCATCAAAAGATTTAGTAGACAATCCATTGAAATCTCTCAATCTTGGAAGAACAACCTTAACGAATCTATCCAAAAAAGCATAGGCTCTATCTCTTCTCAATGTTGATTTAAGCATCACAGGCATTCCTTCTCTAAGTTTGAAGTTTGAAATTGCCTTTTTTGATTTAATCAAAACTGGTTTTTGACCAGTGATTTTTTTGAGATTTTTTTCAAACTCATCAAAATCCTTGATAGATTTTCTAGTAGCCAATGATCCGATTCCCACAGAAACAATTACTTTATCAATCTTTGGAACCTCATTGATATTTGCAACAGCAAGTTTTTCTTTGAGTGCTGGTACGATTTCTTTATTGAAAAGGTCTAATGCAGTCATGTATCTTATATAAACACAATAAAATTATTTTATTTCCTTATCTGTCTTTTTGATTACTCTTACCTTTTTTCCTTCTTTAGTAGTTTTTACACCAACCTTTGAAGGAGCTTTAGCAGCCTCATCATAAAACATGATATTTGAAACATTGATAGAAAGATGCTTCTTAACAAAACCTTTTCCTTTCACTGCTTTTTTTACTTCATTTATTCCTTTAACCCAGACTCTATCTTCTTCCAATTTTTCAATAGAAGAAACCTTTCCTTTATATTTTCCTGTGATCACTTGGACTGGATCTCCTGATCTTAATTTTTTCATTATAATACAATAATAACAATGTAAAAGCACATCTGCTTATTAGCACACTTCTTCAGCCATATTGGTGATGTTTTTGTATCCCAATTCTCTCAATTCTCTAGCAACTGGACCGAAAATTCTCTTTCCGATAGGTTTGATTTCACCCTTTGCATCTTTTGACATCAACACGATAGCATTGTCTCAAAATCTAACATAAGTTCCATCTTTTCTTCCAATTTCTTTTCTAACTCTGACGATAATTCCTTGTGCAACATCTCACTTTTTGATAGAAGATGTAGGCATAACCTCTTGTACGGCTACTACAACTCTATCTCCAATACGAGCTGTTGTCGCCATAGAAGATTTGAGAATTCTGATTATTTTTGCTTTTTTTACTCCTGTGTTATCAGCAACAATAACAACTGATTCCGTTTTTAACATTGCTCTTTTGAAAAATAGATAAATAAGGGATCAGATTAATTAGATCAACACCCATCTCTTCAATTTGCTTGTAGGGCTTGCTTCTCTAATTTTAACCGTGTCTCCTGTCTTAGATGTGTTTTGTTCATCGTGAACGTAGTATTTTTTTCTTACGATAAATCTTTTTTTGTACAAAGGATGTACTTTTACAGATTTTACCAATACTACACGAGTTTTGTCCATTTTATCACTAATGACTTCACCAACAAACTCTTTGATACTTTTAGTTCATATGATTGCCATAGTTTTCTTTAATTTTATGTGTTAAAACCGTATTGATTCTAGAGATTTTTACTTTTGTATCTCCAATTTTATGTGTTTCTTTTAATCATCTAATAGCATTTTTCGTCTTAAGTCCGAAGAGATCTTGTTTTAATGTTTTTCTCATAATTACAAGTTCCTTCACTGATTTTCCAGACAATTCTTGCATAAACAAAGCTTTTCACTTCATTGTACCATCAGTTAAAGTAAATAAAATTATCTAATTTCTCCTTTTTCAACGACTCTAGCCTTAACAGGAAGCTTCTTTGAAGCTGAGATCAATACCTTTTGAGCATCTTCTCTTGATAAACCGCTGATTTCGAAAAGGATTTTTCCTTTTCTAACTGGAGCTGTGTAAATATCAACTTCTCCCTTTCCAGTACCCATCGGCATTTCGAGACCTTTTTTGGTAAATGGAACATCAGGAAATATTCTAATCCACATCTTTCCAACCTTTTTGATATGTCTTACGATCACCTTTCTGGCAGCTTCGATCTGCTTGTTAGTGATGTAGTCACTTGTTATGGCTTTTAGACCATATTCGCCAAATGCTACCGTAGTTCATCTCGGGCTTTTCCCCGTCAACTGTCTGATTATTGGCTTTCTATATTTCCATCTTTTAGGAGTTAATAACATTTTGATTAATCCACACTAAATAAAATTTTATAAACTAACTGTTTTAGATGCTGTTTTATCTGCGATTACATTAGTTGACTTTGTATTTAATACTCCTTTTTGAATCCAAACTTTAACACCGAGTACTCCATATTTTGTCATAGCTTGAAGATGACAGTAATCAATATCAGATCTAAATGTTTGCAATGAAACTCTTCCATTGATAAACTTTTCAGTTCTTGCTATATCTGTACCTCCGAGTCTTCCTCCAATTTGGATTTTAACTCCTTGAGCTCCTTTTTCCATAACCTTTTGAAGAACGTTCTTAGCTACTTTTCTAAATGGCATTCTGGCTTCTAATTGAGAAGCGATAAATTCAGCCATAATTTTAGCAGAAAGTTCTGGGTTTTTAACCTCTTTTACAGTAAGTTTGAAGTCTTTATCGAATTGTTTCTTAAGAGAATCTTCGATTTCTTTGATTTTGGCTCCATTTTTACCCATAAGAACACCAACCTTTGAAGTGAAAACAATTATTTCTCCTTCTTTAGCTGTTTTTCTGATGACTACCTTAGAGATTCCAGATCTTGGAAATTGAGTATCTACATAATTTCTTATCTTTATATCTTCAACGAAAAAGTCGGCTCCTGCTCTTTTTGTCTTTCCGAACCATTCACATGGCCAAGATTTGACTATTCCAACTCTCATTCCAATTGGATTTACCTTTTGTCACATGCTGAGATTATTTAGTATTTAAAACAACTTTCACGAATGCTCTATATTTCGCGTAATGACTAATTCTAGATCTTGAAACGAATCTAACTCTCTTGAGTTTTGGTCCACTTCCTACATCTATAGTTTGGATGTACAAATCGTTAACATCTTTACCTGCGTTTGTAGAAGCATTTGCTGCTGCAGATTTAATCACTTTGTAAAGTGTCTTTCCAGCCTTTTTTGGGACAAATTGGAGAAGATCAAGTGCATCTTGTACCTTTTTACCTCTTACCAATTTCGCCATAAGTTCCATTTTAATATGGGAAACCAATGCGTATTTGAGAGTGGCAGTCATACTATTGTTCATTATTTCTCATTTTAAATTTAAAATTGTTATTTTGGATCTTTCTTTTCTAATGAGTATTAGAAAGGATGTCCTCTAAATAATCTTGTAGGAACAAATTCACCAAGTCTGTGACCAATCATATCTTCAGTAACATAGACGCTGACAAATTGCTTTCCATTATGAACAGCAAATGTAAATCCAATCATTTCTGGAGTTATTTGAGATGATCTATCCCAAATTTTAACAACCTTCTTTTCACCAGAATCAAGCATCGCTTGAACCTTTTTTGTTATCTTTGGATTGATGTAGAACCCCTTTTTTAGTGATCTTGCCATAGTTTATTTTAAATATAGTAAATATGGGACTTTTTAGATTAATTCTTTGTTCTCTTTGTAACGATAAACTTAGATGACCATTTCTTGCTCTTTCTAGTTTTAATACCAGCAGATACATTTTTTCCAGCAAATGATTTTGGTCCTCTCTTTGATCCGATTGGTGAGTGTCCTTCACCTCCTCCATGTGGATGATCCACTGGATTCATGTTTTTACCAAGAACTCTTGGTTTTCTACCCAACCATCTTTGTCTACCAGCTTTACCAATGACGATATTTTTGTGTTGATCATTGCTTATTTCTCCGATAGTAGCCCAACATTCTTCATTGAACTTTCTCAATTCTCCAGAAGGAAGTTTGATAAATACAACTTTTTGTGCTTCATCTCTACCTGATATAGTAGCAGAAGAACCAGCTGATTTAATAAGCTTTCCTTTTGATAATGGAGTAACTTCTAGATTGAAAACATTCATACCTTCAGGAATATCCTTGAGTTTTTTTCTATTTCCAGCCTTGATAGCAGATTTTTCACCATTCATAACTTCATCACCAACAGCGATACCTTTCCATGCCAAAACATATCTCTTTTCACCATCAACAAAGTTGATAAGGGCGATTCTAGATGTTCTGTATGGATCATATTCGATAGTAGCAACCTTACCAGGAATATCACATTTGTCATATCCTTTGAAGTCAAGAATTCTGTAGAGTCTTTTGTGACCTCCTCACATCCATCTTGTAGTTACTCTTCCTTGGTTATTTCTTCCACCAGTTCTTCCGATAGACACAGTAAGACTTTTTTCTGGTTTTTTAGCAGTAATATTGCTAAAATCATATCCAATCATGAAACGTCTAGAAGGTGTATACGGCTTATATTTCTTTATTGCCATTGGTTTACAAATCAGAATTAAATACATGCATTGTTAGATTGCTATACTATTAGAGTTCGATCTTGTCTTTTGTAGCCAAGGTTACGATCGCTTTTTTGTATGCTTTTCTTACCAAACCTTTTTGAGATCTGTTTTTAGAAACAACATTAACGATGTTGATTGATTCAGGACTTACCTTATATAAGTATTGAATCGCAGATTTTACATCATTTTTGTTCGCATTTCTATGGATTCTGAAAAAATATTTATTAGCAGAATCTTGCGATTTGTATGACTTTTCTGTTACTATTGGAGCTAGTATCACGTCGAATATTGAGAATTTCTTCACAACTTTCGTTTCTGTGTTTTTTATAGCTCTTTGTTGTAGTTTTTGCTTAAATACCATCCTTATTTCTTAAGATCAAGTAAACATTATTTAGTGTTAATAGCTTCCAATGCTGCTTGTTCGAAAACAATTTTATCAGCACTGAGAATATCAAACGGATTCAAATATCCAACAGATACATATTTTACTGAAGGAATATTTCTCAATGATTTTGTAGCATTATCATTCTTGTTGTTCAAAACAACCAATACTTTAGCGTTTTGAGCTCCAATATTATTCAATATTTCTATTGCTGCTTTTGTCTTTGGTGTAGAAAGAACAAATTCGTCTAAACCAAGAAGAGCAGATTCCTTTGCTTTGATAGTAATCATACCAGCCAAAGCCAATTTTTTTGCTTTCTTGTTCATCCCCTTTGTAAAGTTTCTATCTCCTCTAGGACCAAATGCAACTCAACCTCCTCTTCTAATAGGAGCTTGTTTACCTCCAGTTCTTGCGTTACCTGTACCCTTTTGTTTGTACAGTTTTTTTCAAGATCAATTAACTTCACCTCTTCCTTTAACACAAGCAATATTAATACGAGCATTACTTGTTTGTAGGAGGTAGTATTCATGAATAAGAGATTCATTAATTATCCCATCAGAGTAGATTTCTTCATTGAGATCAACCGTTGAGACTACTTTTCCTTTTTTGTCGTATATATCTACAGAATAAGCCATGGTATATATATTTATTAAGAATTAAGAATATTAATTTAATGTGATCTTAACTTTGCTGTTGTATGTTCCTGGCAAAGATCCTTTGAGAACAAGAACTTCTTCTCCTTCTCTTTTCATTACATCAAGAAGTTTGATATCCTTGATTGTAACTTGTTCGTTACCCATATGTCCAGCATGAGGATGCCCTTTCATAACTCTTCTTGGCTTTCTATTACCCTTTGATCCACCAGTTCTTGTGAACTTATGTCCATGAGTAGCTCCCATACCTTTAACATGCCATTTTTTAACCATACCTTGAAAACCCTTTCCAATAGTATTTGCTGTAGCAGTAACAGTTTCAACACCTTCAACGAAATCCGCTGTAAGTACCTTACCTGCTTCATTAGCAGCGATAAATTCTGGGTCTACTTTAAACTCAGAAACCATTGTATATGTATTCTTAGTACCTTTTTTGCTAGGAACTTCCTTTTTTTCAACTCCGATAACAGCTGCAATATATCCATCTGTTTCTTCAGTTTTGTATCTAATGATTTCTTGTGGAAGTACTTTTACAAGAGTAACTGCTACGAAAGCATCATTTACCCATATTTTTGTCATTTCCAATTTTTTTACTATCAATCATCACTTGTGCATTATAGTATATCTCATTAATTAAAATACAACATTTGATTTAGAATATTTTTACATCAACAAGCACACCTACAGGTATTGCTAAATTTTGCAAATATTCCATTGTCTTTGATCCAGTTTCAACAACATCAATCATTCTAGAATAAGTAATTCTTTCGAATTGTTCTCTAGAATCCTTGAACTTGAAATTTGCTCTTAAGACAGTATAGAGTTTTCTTTTCTTAGGCAAAGGTATAGGACCTTTGATTTCAGCTCCTGATTTGATTAATAAACCAACAACTTTTCCCAAAGAAGATTCCAACATCTTCATATCATAACTCTTGAGTTTAATTCTCAATTTTGGAGCAACCTCTTTTTTAACTGTTGCTGTCTTTTGTTTCTCTGACATATCAACAAACAAATGAATAAAAGAACTTAATACTTAGGTCTTAGCCCCGTCGAAACGAGACTAAGCACTAAATATTGAATTATATAATTAAGCAGTAACTTTAGTAACAACTCCAGCTCCTACTGTTCTTCCTCCTTCTCTAATAGCAAATCTCAATCCTTCTTCCATAGCTACATCGTAGATAAGTTCAACATCGATTTTTGCATTATCTCCAGGCATAATCATTTCAACACCTGCTTTGAGAGAAATATTTCCAGTAACATCTGTAGTTCTCAAGAAGAATTGTGGTCTGTATCCAGTCATAAATGGAGTGTGTCTTCCACCTTCTTCCTTCTTCAATACGTATACTTCAGCTTCAAATTTCTTATGAGATTTAACTGTACCTGGTTTACAAAGAACTTGTCCTCTTTCGATTTGTTCTTTATCAACTCCTCTAAGAAGAAGACCAACGTTCATTCCAGCTTCAGCTGAATCGAATTGTTTGTGGAACATTTCTACTCCAGTAACAACAGTCTTTTTGATTTCTTTTCCGAGTCCAAGAATTTCAATTTCATCATTCATCTTTACAACTCCTCTTTCAATTCTACCTGTAGCAACTGTACCTCTACCTTTAATAGAGAATACATCTTCAACTGGCATCAAGAAAGGTCTTTCGTTATCTCTAACTGGAACTGGAATGTAAGTATCTAATGCATCGAACAATTCCCAAATACATTTAGCTGCACCTTCAGCATCTGTTGGATTTTCAACAGCCTTAAGAGCAGATCCTCTAATGATTGGAGTATTAGCTCCATCGTAGTGATTCTTAGTCAACAAGTCTCTGATTTCTTCTTCAACAAGTTCCAACATATCTGGATCGTCTACCATGTCACATTTGTTCAAAAATACTACTATCTTTGGAACATTAACTTGGTGAGCCAACAAGATGTGTTCTCTTGTTTGAGGCATCGGTCCATCAGTACCAGCAACAACTAGAATAGCTCCATCCATTTGTGCAGCACCAACGATCATATTTTTGATATAATCGGCATGTCCTGGACAATCAATATGAGCGTAATGTCTTTCTGCTGTTTCGTACTCAACGTGTCTTGTGTTGATAGTAATACCTCTTGCTTTTTCTTCTGGTGCATTATCAATTGAGTCGTAAGCTTGAGCTTTAGCGAACCCTTTTGTAGAAGCAACAGTAGTCATAGCAGCAGTCAAGGTAGTTTTTCCGTGATCTACGTGACCAATAGTTCCCACATTTACGTGTAGTTTTGCCATAGTTAATGTCTATTTATAAATTAAAATAAGTAACATTGATTAATGTACAGTGATACTACTTGTACATATCTGTCTTCTAATTTCAAGTCTTTTTACAAAAAAAAAGATATATCTCGAAACCTGCGATTGCTCCAATATTCTGGGGCATATCACTGTTATCGAAACAGAATCATCAATAATAACTTCGCCTAGCGGAGCATTGTACCAACGATACATAGATAGACATATATAGACACTGTATACACAATTTGTAATATATTCAATTTCGGGGATGCGGGACTCGAACTCGCGACCTCCTGGTCCCAAACCAGGCACTCTAGCCATCTGAGCTAATCCCCGATTCATATTAAGGTGGTGCCAGAGAGTAGAATTGAACTACCGACACAAGGCTTTTCAGGCCTCTGCTCTACCACTGAGCTACTCTGGCATACTTTGTATAGAAATATTGGTGGGCATAGGTGGACTCGAACCACCGACCTCGTCCTTATCAGAGACGCGCTCTAACCAACTGAGCTATATGCCCATACAAAAACTCCAGAAAAAATCTGTAAGCGGAACTTTGTATACAAAAATGGGTGATAAATTCAAGTGATTTTTATAGTTTTTTTTATTTAAATATAATATCGTTGATGCGTTGGGGAAATCCAACCTTAGCAATATGTTCGTTGATTGTAGTCAGAATCTGCTGTTTTTCTTTAAAAACTGCTATTTTTATATGTTGTTGTGATGTTTTAAGAAAAAGTTTATTAAATTTTACATAGCCATCTAATAGGAGTGGATTGTCGGTATATCAAAAATAATTTCTGACTGCCTTGAGCGTAATGACTCCTATCATGTTTTTATCGAGATGCTTTTTTGTCATAACTTGACGAATCTTGTCTTTTAATAGGAACATTATCGGAAATCATATAATAAATATACACCTATATAGTATAAAATTACAAATGATTTGCAATGGAAAGGAAAATTGCTAGAGATAAGGGAATATTGTTTTATTATTTTTTTTCTCCCATGCAAAAAAATCAGCTCATGAAAAAGATAGTTTTGGTATCTTGTCTTCTTTTAGGGTGATCACTATGATTCTCTCATGCGCAAACAACCACTCCCACAGGAAATGGTATGACAGATAAAACATATGATATTTCTGAAGTAACAGTAACTGGAAAAGCTACCTGCAAAAATACTTGTTATGGAACATGCAACACAACATACCAACCAGGTTATGATACTTCAATGCAAGTCAATGCAGCAAATCAGTCATGTAGAACTAGTTGTGATACAAAATGTGCAGCTACTACTAGTACGAATACTGCTACTGATACGTGCAGTGTATGTAAAGAGAAATTTTGTGCAAACGAGACTGTAAGTTGTAGCATAGCAAAAGCTGAAGCTGCTTGTGAAAGTCAATGTAAAAAAACTACTGATATGGGAGATGAAACTGTTATGGGAATCACCATGGGACCTACTTGTCTCAAGAATGGACAATGTGGATTTAATATTTATGAATTACTAGGATTCAACAAAAGTAGTTCTCCTACATTATTTGTTCAAGATATATTACTCTCAGCAACATTTTTTATAGGAACAGTTATTACTCTTGCATTTATATATTCAGGAATCCTATTCGTATTTGCTGGAGCAACTGGGAAAGATCCTAGTAATGCAAAAAGTGGAATTAAGTATTCTATAATAGGACTATTGATTGTTATTTGTTCTTATTCACTTATTAGATTGGTTCAGTATATTGCAAAAGGATTTTAGATAGATTATAAATTGTTTTTATCTTAAATATTTTTTTCTTCTCTACCGCCTTGCCGGCGTGGCATTACTTTCCCTCATTGCCGGGAAAGTAACCAAAGAGGCTAGTTCTTTATGAAACTCGCTATATAGTTTAGTTTGCTATTTAAGAATGTAAATCCAGCTCAAACAATTCATAAAGAACCAAAATCATTGACTACTT
>OFSA01000036.1_pt1 | contig 22581 bp, 18 predicted proteins | sample 1543241 | NCBI WGS metagenome assembly OFSA01 (sample SAMN05442508, study PRJEB24371) | freshwater metagenome | isolation source: Freshwater Lake | place: Canada: Niagara | collected 2012-08-09 | reverse complement strand
CCGCCGCTGATCCGGTCGCTGCAGTCAGGCCAGCGGCCAGCACGCCCGCTGCCAGAAACAGCGCCAATTCGTTGACGACGCTGGGCAGACCGTAGCGGATATGTTCACCCAGCGTGGTCAGGGTCCGGGCTCCACCTTCCTGTGCCAGCAGGATGGCTGCGCTTAGCAGCGGCGCGCTCAGGGTGATGGTGGCCAGGATCGACACGCCCGGTGCTGCGCTATGCGCGACCAGCACGATCAGCACCAGCAGGCCGGGAATCCACAGTGCGGCAAAATGCATCGGATAGCCGATGAAGGGTGCACCCAGCGTTGGATCCTCGGGATCGATATCGCGGGCAGTCAGCCACAGCGACAGTGCCGCCATCGGTAATCCGGCCAGCACCACCACGCCCATGCGTGCGCCCGGCGCGTAGATCAGGGCCGCTGCCATGGCCGAGAAGAACGGTGACCAGAATGCAGCGGCGGCGAAACCGCGGCTCAGGGCCAGAGCGCGGCGGCGGCCCAGCCGGCCATGGGTGGTCATGCGGTCGCCGAGGATCACCACCGTGGACAGATTGATCACCGCGCCAAACAGGTGCACGCCGAGCAGGGTTCGCCACAGCGCCCGCCGGCCGCGCGGCAAGGGTTCGCCGTCACCCGTGCCGCCGGGCCGGGTCACCAGCCGCAGAAAAGACACTGCCGCCAGTAGACCGACCAGTCCCTGATTAGTGGCCAGGGCCTGATCAAGGCGCAGCGGCATGCCCTGCAGTGTGCCCCAGGCCATGCCGGCCAGCCCCAGACCGATCAGCCAGACGCTTTGCCAACGCTGGCGCTGGCCGAGACGGTGCGCGAGCAGCAGCACCGCGCACCAGCCGAGCAGGCCGGCCGGCCACAGGGGTACGCCGGGCAACACCGAGGCGGCGATCATCAAGGCCAGCAGGACGCCGGCCAGGGTTTCGCGGTGGGTAACAGGTAGATGCAGGTGTGGGTGAAACAGGTGTGGGCAGGGCTTCACGGTCATGGCTTGGGCAGCAGGCAGCGGCATGGCCCGGCTATGGTAGCAAAACAAAACCCGCGCGCGGGCGCGGGTTTCGCAACACGGCACAGGCTGCGTGCTAGACCGTCAGGTACTGGCGCACCAGGCCATCATGCAGATCGCCCATCGGGCCAGTAGCCACCGCCCGGCCCTTGTCGAGGATGCAGAAACGGTCAGCGACCTGACGGGCAAAACCCAGCTTCTGTTCCACCAGCAGCACGGTCATGCCCTGTTCCCGGTTCAGGTGGCGGATTACCTCGCCAATCTCGTGGACGATATTGGGCTGAATGCCCTCGGTAGGTTCGTCGAGAATCAGCAGTTGTGGCTCAATCACCAGCGCCCGGCCAATGGCCAGTTGCTGCTGCTGTCCGCCGGACAGGTCGCCGCCACGGCGCTTGAGCATGGTTTTCAGCACCGGGAACATCTCGTAGATGAACTCCGGCACCCGCTTGAGACGGTCCTTGCGGATCGGCAGGCCGATGCGCAGATTTTCCTCCACGGTCAGCAGCGGAAAGATCTGCCGGCCCTGCGGCACATAGCCGATGCCCAGCGGCGCGCGTCGCTCCGCCGGGCGCTGGGCTAGATCCTCGCCATTGCACTGAATGGTTCCGGAACGCAGCGGCACCAGGCCCATGATCGCCTTGAGCAGCGTGGTCTTGCCGACGCCGTTGCGACCCATCAGGCACAGCAGCGCGCCGCGTGGCACCTCCAGTTGAATATCCCACAGGGTCTGGCTTTGGCCATAACACTGATTCAAGCCGTCAATGTGCAGCATGGCCGTCTCCCAGATAGACCTCGATCACCTTGGGATCGGCCTGCACCTCCTCCAGGGTGCCCTCGGCCAGCACCCGGCCCTGATGCAACACGGTGACCTTGTCAGCGATCGAGCGCACGAAGCCCATGTCATGCTCGACCACCACCACTGAATGCTCGCCGGCCAGCGAGTTAAGCAATTCGGCGGTGCGCTCCATTTCCGCCGGCGTCATGCCGGCGACCGGTTCGTCAACCAGTAACAGGCGTGGCTGCTGCATGAGCAGCATGCCGATTTCGAGCCACTGTTTCTGGCCATGGGCGAGAATGCCGGCCTGTCGCTGCGCTGACTCGCTCAGGCCAATCCGTTCCAGCACCGCGCCGATCTGCTCACGTTCCTCACCAGTCAAGCGGGTGGTCATCAGTCCGCGCAGCTGTTTCGCCCCCGACATGGCCAGTTCAAGGTTTTCCAGCACGCTCAGCGGTTCGATCACGGTTGGCTTCTGGAACTTGCGGCCAATGCCGATGCGCGCGATGGCCGGTTCATCCAGTTGCAGCAGATCGATGGTCTGCCCGAAAAACACCCGTCCGGTATCGGGCTTGGTCTTGCCGGTGATGATGTCCATCATCGTGGTTTTACCCGCTCCATTGGGGCCGATGATGCAGCGCAGTTCGCCATCGCCGATATACAGCGACAGGTTGTCGATGGCCTTGAAACCGTCGAAGCTGACCGTGACCCCTTCCAGATAGAGCAGGATGCCGTGACTGGCATCGACCGATGCATCGACCGTGCGGATGCCGCCTTCGATATCGGAAATCAGTTCGCTCATGAGGCAGCCTCCGCCCGGCGGCGCACCAGACCCATCAGGCCGTGTGGCAGGAACAATGTGACCGCGACGAACAGGCCGCCGAGGGCAAACAGCCAGATTTCCGGCAGGGCGCCGGTCAGCCAGGACTTGGCAAAGTTGACCAGCACCGCGCCAATCACCGCGCCGACCAGGGTGCCACGGCCACCGATCGCGACCCAGATCACCGCTTCGATGGAATTGATCGGCGCGAATTCACCGGGATTGATGATGCCGACCTGCGGCACATACAGCGCACCCGCCACGCCGGCCAGGATGGCCGAGAAGGCGAATACCAGGGTTTTCACCCGCTCGACGCGATAGCCAAGAAAGCGGGCGCGATCCTCGCTGTCCCGAATCGCCACCAGTACCCGGCCCATGCGCGTCGACACCAGCCAGCGACAGGCCAGATAGCCAGTGGCCAGGGCCAGCGCCGAGAGCATGAACAGGACGATGCGCGTGCCTTCGGCCTGCAAAGAGAAGCCCAGCACGTCCTTGAAATCGGTCAGGCCGTTATTGCCGCCAAAGCCCATTTCGTTGCGGAAGAAGGCCAGCATCAGCGCATAGGTCAGGGCCTGGGTGATGATCGACAGGTACACACCCGACACCCGCGAACGGAAGGCGAACCAGCCGAAGATGAAGGCCAGCAGGCCGGGAATCACCATCACCATCAGCACCGCAAAGCCGAAGCTGTCAAAGCCATGCCAGTACCAGGGCAGCTCCTTCCAGTTCAGGAACACCATGAAATCGGGCAGCAGCGGATCGCCATAGACTCCGCGCGTGCCGATCTGGCGCATCAGGTACATGCCCAGGCAGTAGCCGCCAAGGGCGAAAAAGGCGGCATGGCCAAGGCTGAGAATGCCCATGTAGCCCCATACCAGGTCCACCGCTACTGCCAGCAGCGCATAGCACAGGTACTTGCCGAGCAGGGTCACGGTATAGGCTGACAGGTGCAGCGCGCTGTCTGGCGGCGTCAGCAGGTTCAGTGTCGGAACGACGATGATCAGCAGCGCCAGCAGCAGCAGCAGGCCCAGGCCGGCGCGATCGGAAAGCAGCCAGGGAGGCAGACGCATGATTTAAACCTCCGCTGCACGGCCGCGCTGCGGAAACAGTCCGCGCGGGCGCTTCTGGATGAACAGGATCAGGAAGGCCAGCACCAGAATCTTGGCCAGCACCGCACCCGACCAGGGTTCCAGCAGCTTGTTGGCCACGCCCAGCGACAGCCCGGCCACCATCGTGCCCCACAGATTGCCGACCCCGCCGAATACCACCACCATGAAGGAATCGACGATGTAGTTCTGGCCGAGGTTGGGGCCGACATTGGTCAATTGCGACAGGGCCACTCCGGCCACCCCGGCGATGCCGCTGCCCAGACCGAAGGTCAACGCATCGACCCGCGCTGAACGCACGCCCATCGCCCGCGCCATGGCCCGGTTCTGCGCTACCGCGCGCACCTCCAGACCGAGCCGGGTCCGCTGCAGCGCCAGCCAGAGCAGCGTGAATACCACGATGCAGAAGCCGATGATGATCAGCCGGTTGAGAGTCACTTCCAGGGGTCCGAGCAGAATCGTGCCGCTCATCCATTCCGGTGTTGCCACGGAGCGGTTCAGCGGCGAGAAGATCGAGCGCACCGCCTGTTGCAGAATCAGGCTGACGCCAAAGGTCGCCAGCAGGGTTTCCAGGGGCCGGCCATAGAGAAAGCGAATGATGCCGCGCTCGATGGCGATGCCGACCAGCGCCGCGACCAGAAAGGCCAGCGGTACCGCCACCGGCAGTGACCAGTTGAGCGGCAGCCATTGCTGCACCAGCCAGGTGGTATAGGCGCCGAGCATCATCAGTTCACCGTGCGCCATATTGATCACGCCCATCACGCCAAAGGTCACCGCCAGACCAATCGCGGCCAGGATCAGCACGGAGCCCAGCGACAGGCCGAAAAACAAAGTTTCCGCCCAGCTCAGCAGTTGCAGGCGGAATTCGGTCTTGGCCAGCGCCTTCTGGGCCGCTTCGCGCACATGGGTATCAGCATCATCGGCCGCAGCGCGCACCAGCCGACCGCGGATTTCCGGTTGCGTCCAGCCGCCAAGCGCGGTGGCTGCCTGCGCGCGGATGGCAGCATCGCCGTTGCCAAGATCGACCAGGGCCAGCGCCGCGGTCAGCAGCTTGCGGATATCCTCATCGGTTTCGAGCGGCTGACGCGCGCGCAGTCGCGCCGCGCCCTCAGCCTGTGGGTTGCGCAGGAAGGCTTCAACCGCAGCCTTGCGCTGAACTGGATCGCTGCTGGCCAGACCCAGGCCAGCCAGCAGATTTTCAATCAGTGCCCGCAGACGATTGTTGGCGCCGATGCGCTCCAGGTCACTTTTATCTGCTTGGCCAAGGGCCGCGCCGGTCACTGCGTCCTCGATGGCCGGTTCAGCGGCATCGTTCAGGGTAATAACGAATTGATCATTTGCCGCACGGTAATACAGGCGTCCGCCGGCCATGGCAGCGAGCAGCGGTGCGACCCGGGGATGTGGCAACTGGACCAGGTTTTCAATCAGGGCGGTCTTTTCAGCGAACCCGGCTGTGCGCAAGGTCGGGAGAGCTGCGCGCAGGGCATTGTCATCAGCGGCCTGAACCGGCAGCGGTGCCAGCAGGCTCAGCAGCAACAGGACGAGACCGCCGAGCCCGGCGCGAATCAACGTGCGGGTGGTCATGGGCGATGCCTCTCGTGGGCAAGGGGGAGAAGGATGAACCGGGGCGACACCCCTTCCTCCCGGTCTGGAGGAAGGGGGGCGCGGGATCAGCAAAGCGTGTATTTCAGCTCAGGTCTTGGCGCGGTTGACGGAACTTAGAAATTCTGTCCCGAGCACTTCTTGGTGACGGTGTTGTAGTTGCCGCACTTGATCTTGGGATCGGCCCAGTCGGCCATGATGTCCTTGCTGCCCGGCAGGAAATCCGACCAGGCATCGCCCGGCACCAGGTCCTTGGTTTTCCACACCACGTCGAATTGACCATCGGCCTGGATCTCGCCGATGAATACCGGCTTGGTCAGGTGATGATTGGGCAGCATCTTGGCCACACCACCGGTCAGATTCGGAAACTCGATGCCGACCATCGCCGGAATCACCTTATCGGGATTCGTGGTCTTGGCCTTCTCTACCGCCTTTACCCACATGTTGAAGCCGATGTAATGCGCTTCCATGGGATCGTTGGTGACGCGCTTCTTATCCTTGATGAAGGTATGCCATTCCTTGATGAAGGCATCGTTGGCCGGATCCTTGATGCTCATGAAGTAGTTCCAGGCGGCCAGGTGCCCGACCAGCGGCTTGGTGTCGATGCCGGACAGCTCTTCCTCACCGACCGAGAAGGCGACCACCGGGATATCGGTGGCGGAAATGCCCTGATTACCCAGTTCCTTGTAGAACGGCACGTTGGCGTCGCCATTGATGGTCGAGACCACGGCGGTCTTCTTGCCGGCGGAACCGAATTTCTTGATATCAGCCACGATCGACTGCCAGTCGGAATGCCCGAATGGCGTGTAGTTGATCATGATGTCCTCGTCCTTGACGCCCTTGGCCTTGAGATAGGCTTCCAGAATCTTGTTGGTGGTGCGCGGATAGACGTAATCGGTGCCGGCCAGTACCCAGCGCTCGACGCCGAGATCCTTCATCAGATAATCCACCGCCGGAATCGCCTGCTGATTGGGCGCGGCGCCGGTGTAGAACACGTTTCGGGACGATTCCTCGCCCTCGTACTGCACCGGATAGAACAGGATACCGTTGAGCTCCTCGAACACCGGCAGTACCGACTTGCGCGACACCGAGGTCCAGCAGCCGAAGACCACTGCTACTTTCTCTTTCTGCAACAGCTCGCGGGCCTTCTCGGCGAACAGCGGCCAGTTGGAGGCCGGATCGACCACTACCGCTTCCAGTTTCTTGCCCAGCAGGCCGCCCTTCTTGTTCTGCGCGTCCACCAGCATCAGCACGGTGTCTTTCAGAGTGGTTTCGCTGATCGCCATGGTGCCCGACAGCGAGTGCAGCACGCCGACCTTGATGGTATCGGCGGCCTGGGCCAGCGTGCTGCCCAGCGCCAGTGCGCCGGCCGCCAGCCAGGGGAGAAACTTTGGCAGGGTCTTCTTCATAGGCTTCCCTCGGAGTCGTGGTGGAGAGCTCGCCCAGAATCGGGCTTGGGGAACGTGTCTATCAAGGAGCGTGCCAGCATATGGCGCCAACGGGTTTGGCTAGTGCTATTGGGAATTTTTCCGACTACGACGCGGGGTGATCATGCTCCGTCACGCTGACCGGAGCGAAATCTTGGCGCAAAAAGAGGCGGAGCGCTGGGTTTTTGCTCGAAAACAGGGCGTTGATGCAAGCGCGTAGCGCGCCTAGTGAATGATCCACTGCGCGTCCGACACCAGACAGATGCCGCCGAAGCGCTTGAGCAATGGCCGAATGGCCTCAACCAGTGGCTGCAACTGTTCGTCCGGACAGGCGGTGAGCACGTAACTGTTCTTGAGCACGTCGGACAGTTGATCGCCCATGCGTGCGCCCCGGTCGCCTATTCCGGTGGCATCCCGGATCACCGTGTAGCCGGATATTCCAGATTTATCAAGAATATTCAGGATCTTGTGCAGTTCTAGGGAGTCGATGACGATCTCGACGCGTTTGATCGGATGCATGGTTTACCTCCACAGGTGATTGATGGCCTGCAAATAGAGCGGCAGGCCGACAATGATGTTGAATGGGAAGGTGATCGCCAGCGACATCGGGACGTACAGGCTGGGATTGGCTTCCGGGATCGCCAGCCGCACCGCCGCCGGGACTGCGATGTAGGAGGCGCTGGCGCAGAGCACGACAAACAGGAAGGCATCCCCGAGCGGCAGCCCCGCCCAGTACGCTCCGCCCAATCCCAGCGCGGCGTTGAGCAGTGGGACCAGAATGCCGAAGGACACCAGAAAGATCCCGGCCTTGCGCAAATCGCGCAACCGCCGCGCTGCCACCAGGCCCATGTCGAGCAGAAAGAAGGCGAGCAAGCCCTTGAACAGATCGCCAGTAAACGGTTGCAGCGCCTGCTTGCCGGATTCCCCGGTCATTGCCCCGATCACCAGACTGCCTATCAGCAGCAGCACCGAGCCATTGAAAAAGGCGTCGCGCAACAGTTCCGACCAGGAAAATTCGCTTTTGTCCTTGCCCTGGTCGTCGGTTCGAAACAGCCGGTAAAACAGCACGCCGATGATGATGGCTGGCGATTCCATCAAGGCCATGGCCGCTACCAGATGGCCCCCGTAAGCAATGTCCAGCTTGACCAATAGCGAGGTGGCGGTGATGAACGTCACGGCACTGATCGAGCCATAGGTGGCGGCGATGGCCGCCGCATCTGCCACGCCCAGACGCCACCGTAGAATGAAAAAACTGTACAGGGGTACAAGCGAAGCCATCAGCATGGCCAAGGCGATGGTGACGGCAACCTGGTAATCGATCCCGCTTTGATACAGGCTCACGCCACCCTTGAAGCCGATCGCCAGGAGCAGATACAGCGATAGAAATTTTGCAATGGGCTGCGGTACTTCCAGATCGGAATGCAGGAAGACCGCCAGCATGCCCAGGAAGAAGAACAGGATGGGCGGGTTGAGAAAATTGGAGAGAATCAGGTCGATGTCCATGCGCGTGCAGCTTATGGTTGGGAGTGGAAAATTTGCCTGATGGATAGGCGTTCGGAGGCACGAACCACTCGGTAACGGGCCGCAGTGGTTCAGGTCGCCGGTTCCCGCCCTGCGCCCAGCATGCCGCGTTCGATGATGAAGTCGATCACCCGGTCCAGGCCCTGGCGGGTCTTGAGATTGGTGAACACGAACGGCCGTTCGCCACGCATGGCGCTGGCGTCGCGTTCCATGACCGCCAGCGATGCTCCAACATGAGGCGCAAGGTCGATCTTGTTGATCACCAGCAGATCGGAACGGGTAATGCCCGGACCGCCCTTGCGCGGAATCTTATCGCCGGCGGCCACGTCGATGACATAGATCGTCAGGTCGGACAGCTCCGGGCTGAAGGTAGCGCTGAGGTTGTCGCCGCCAGATTCCACCAGCACCAGATCAAGATCGGCAAAGCGTTCGCATAATTGCGCCACCGCGGCCAGATTCATGGATGCATCCTCGCGAATCGCGGTATGCGGGCAGCCGCCGGTTTCCACGCCGACAATCCGTTCCGGCTCCAGTGCCTGGGCACGGGTCAGGAACTGGGCATCCTCGTAGGTGTAAATGTCATTGGTAACCACCGCGATCTGGTAGCGATCGCGCAGGGCTTTGCACAGAGCTTCGACCAGGGCAGTCTTGCCGGAGCCAACCGGGCCGCCCACACCGACGCGCAGAGGTTGTGAATGCATGCGGAAACCTGTGGTGATGGAGAGTTGAGAGAGTTGAGGGAAACGGTGCGGGCGACCGCTCAGGAGCGGAACAGCCGCGAATACTGGGTTTCATGCAGCGCCCCGGCCAGAGCCAGCCCCGGTGCAGTAGCACCAATCTCGGCGTCGGTCAGCGTCAGGCTATCCTGCACGGCCTGCACCAGAACCGGTCCTGCCGCGACCAGCAGGCGCTGACTGGCGGTTTGACCAAGCGGAATCAGCCGGGTGGCGGCGGTAACCTGATTTTCCAGCCAGGCCCAGCCATAGCCGGTGGTTGCTTCTGGCAGCGGAATGGCCCAGCGCAGCGTCGCCAGACTGAACAGGGTGGCGAAGCAGACCCGCGGCGCGTTCCGCCAGGGTTGTGCCTCATTGATGCCCAGATCGCTGAGCAGCCGCGCCAGTGCCGCGCCAAGCTGCGTATCCTCGCGCTGCAATTCCGATGCCTCGCGGGCGGCGTGCAGGCGGGCAGTCCAGTAGCGCACCCGCTCCTGATCGGAATCCGCCCAACCTTGGTAAAGGCGGGCAAAGACCGGCAGATCCAGATAGCGCAGGCTGTGCTTGAGCAGGCCGAGAATCCAGGCGCTCGCGCTGGCCTCATCGCGCACCCAGCCGAGATCCACCGCGCATTCCAGGCCCTGCGAGTAGGCATAAGCGCCCACTGGCAGCGCCGGACTGCACAGTTGCAGCAGGCGCGGCAGGGCAGCGGCACTAATGGGCATGGTCATGATGTGCGCCCTGTGCACCGCCATAGGCGCCGGCTTCCGGTTCAAACGGTGCCTGCTCGCAGCACAGCTCCAGACCGAGTTCGCGCACCATGTCGTCGAGCACATGGTCATGCAGATAGCGCAGCCAGCCGGGACCGATTTGCAGGGCGACATGGCGGTTACCGAGGTGATAGGCGGCGCGAGCCAGCAGCAGCGGATCACTGCCGCGCGCGGTGGAGACGGTTTCCGCCGCTGCGCGTACCTCGACCAGCAGGCCATTGGTGGCGCGCAGCCGGTCGCCATGGCGCAGCACCGTGCCGCGCGGCAGGAACAGGCCAACATCGGCGCCATTGTCCAGACAGGTGCGCAGGCGGCTTTTCTGGCGGGCCTCGAAGGGCAGGGTGAGCGTGACATCAGCGGGCGCGCTGGTCTCGGCCAGCCGCTCGTTGATGCGCAGTTCCAGCGGATCTTGGGTGTCCATGCGGGGTCTCCGGGGCAGATAAGCGACGAGAAAACAGGTGCGCTAGTGTCCCATGGGCAGCCGTACCGGGGAAAGCGTGATGGTTCTGACGCGGCAGCTTGTCATTGCTGGATGTCAAGTCGGGTGCCGGGCGCGCGTGCTATCATCAATGAAGCTCGCGCCGACCGTCGCAGATGAATCCGGCGCGGGTTTCAACCGCGCACAATAACTTCGAGGGAACTCTCATGGCCGAACATGCTCCCGATAACAGCCGCCGCCGTTTCATCAAACTGACCGCGATCGGCTTGGCCGCTGCGCCGTTTGCCAATGCCCTGCTCAGCGGCGCTGCCAGCGCAGCCGACGCCGTCAGTGAGAGCGATCCGCAGGCTGCTGCTCTGGGCTACGTTGCGGATGCCACCAAGGCCGCCAAGCGCACCGATGCCACCGCGGTGTGCAGCAACTGCAACTTCTACTCGGGCAAGGCCGGCGAGGCGAGCGGTCCCTGTGCCCTGTTCCAGGGCAAGCTGGTCACCGCCAAGGGCTGGTGCACCGCCTGGGCCAAGAAGCCGGCCTGATTGCGCTCTGGCTGGATAAAACCCCGTTCCCGCCTTGGCTGGGGCGGGGTTTTTGTTGAGCGGCTGTTGTCAGTCTGGCATTGAACCCCGCGACCCATCGTCTATTTGCCGCGCTTGCGATCCAGGCGCCAGACCAGATCCTCCAGCAGCGTGCTGTATAGACTTTCCTTGAGCACCGCGTCCTCGATGCCATGGTCGATATTGGGATTGTCGTTGATCTCGATCACCACGACGCCCTTGGCGGTCTGTTTCAGGTCAACGCCATACAGGCCATTGCCGATCAGGTTGGCGGCCTTGAGCGCGGTTTTGACCACGACATCTGGCGCTTCTTCAACACGGAAGGTCCGCGAATCGCCCTCGCGGGTCACGCGCCCTTCGCCCGGTTCGTGGTTATAGATCTGCCAGTGTTCCTTGGACATGAAGTACTGACAGACGAACAGCGGCGTCTTGTTGAGAATCCCCACCCGCCAGTCGAATTCCGTGTAGAGATACTCCTGCGCCAGCAGCAGATCCGAGGACTTGAACAGCTTGCCGGCCATGTCCAGCAGTTCGCTGCGATCATTGACCTTGAACACCCCGCGCGAGAATGAGCCATCGGGAATCTTGAGCACGATCGGGTAATCGATCTCGCTGTCGACCCGCTCCAGATTATCGCGCCGGACAATGACCGTGCGCGGCGTGCGTACCCGGTTATTGCGCAGCAGTTCATCCAGATACACCTTGTTGGTGCATTTGAGGATCGAGTCCGGATCGTCGATCACCACCATGCCTTCGCTTTCGGCCTTCTTGGCGAACTGGTAGGTGTAGTGGTCGATGCCGGTGGTTTCGCGGATGAACAGTGCATCGAACTCGGCCAGCCGCCCGTAATCCTTTTTCTCGATCAGTTCGATATTGACCCCGCACTCGCGGCCGCTTTTGATGAACTGCTGCAGGGCCTTGGTGTTGGAGGGCGGCATGGCCTCCTTGGGGTTGTGCAGGATCGCCAGATCATAACGGTAATTGCTGCGCGTGCGCGGTTGGCGCCAGCGCCGGCTCAGATAGGTGGCCAGCGCTCCGAGGAACAGATCTTCCTGTTCGGCTGATAGCGATTGCAGGTGCAGGGCTTTCAGGGTGGCGATGCGCCATTTGCCCTGCAGGCGGAATTCGACCCGCAGCATCGGCGAGCGGAACACGTCGAACAGTTGCCGGGCTAGATCCTGCAATTCCTTGGTGGCGCACTGGCCGAAGAAAATATCCAGCTCAAAGGCAGTAGCGGTGAAACCGGGCCGTGGCTTGCCGAGCACCTGCTGGACCCGGTCATCGAGATCCTCGACATCGAGGCTATAGATCGATTTGCGGCTCAGGTCATTGAGCGTGCGCACGCTGGGAATGACCCGGTGGCGGCGTGCCTCGGCGAGCAGCGAGCAGTAATAGCCGACGCTCAGATAGCGATAGCTGCGGCACAGGTTGAGCACGCGCACATTGCGACCGGTGGCGTATTCGGGCTTGCCCAGGTAATCCTTGGCGGCGACCACGGGCAGCTTGGGAAAATGCGTTTTCCAGTCGGTGGGGTTTTCCACCAGGATGATGTGATCGGCCATCGGTGTAAAACGAAACTCCTGCAGCAGGGGGTGATGCGGTTTAAGCCAGGGCTGCGCTTGCTAAATCGGCGCGGTGGTCGGGGCGGTAGAGAATCAGCACCGCTTTCTGCGCCGCCTTGCCATAGCGGGCCATGCGCTGGAATTCACGGTGCGGGATTGGCATGTTCACCGAGTCGGTGACGGTTTCCCCGTCCTCGGCATTGACCAGCGGATCGTGGACGTAGATGAAACGCTCATCGAAACCGGTGACCACCACCCAGTGCGGGAAACGCTCGCCATAGATGCGGTAGGAACTGATCAGCACCAGCGGAATGCCGCCGAGCTCGAACTTGCGGCGCAGATCATCGACGCTCATGCTGCCATAGCAGAGCAGCACCGGCAGGTTGCGCAGTTCCGCGATCCAGTCTTCCTGCACCAGGCGCATCACTTCCTTCTTTTCCGGGCAGCGCACCGAGTCGACCAGAAACACGTTGTCCTCGTTGACGTGGATTTCCAGGGCGAAGCCGCGGCGATAGGCTGACAGCGCCAGACCATAGGGACCACAGCCGCCATGGCCGGAGGTCATGAAAATGGTGGTGGCTTCGCGCCACAGGCGCAGCTCCAGCGTGCGATTCAGCTCCAGGCCCGGATCGAGCGCCTTCATCGCCATCATCAGCGCCGCCGGCCCGCAGGTGAAATCCAGGGTCTGCTGGTAATAGGGAATGCGCACCAGGTCGGCTTTTAAATGCGGAAGCAAGCGCTTTTCAAAGCGCAGCGCGTCCATGTGATCCTCGTAGTAATCCAGCACTTCCTTGAATTGACGATAGCCGTGGTGGCGAAACAGCGCCAGTGAGGCGGCGTTGTCGCGGCGAATCTCCAGGCGCATCGACACGCAATCCTGTTCCAGCGCGGCGGCCTCGGCGGCCTGCAGCAGCTGCGAACCGATGCCCCGGCCGGCGCACTCGGGATGCACGGCAATCGAGTACAGGCGCGCCATCGAGGTGCCCTGCGAGAACAGCAGCAGCACATAGCCACGCAACTGGCCGCGTTCCTCATCGAGCAGGGTGATGGCATTGCCGCGGGTCAGCAGGTGGCGGAAACTGCGCCGTGTCAGGCGATCGCTCGTAAAGCACAGGGTTTCCAGGGCCAGCAGCGCGGGAAGATCGTTCAGGGTGGCGTGACGCAGCATGGCAGTTTAAAACGGTTCCAGAAACGGCAATGGATGAAGTATGGCGAACGGCATCGGGATAAGGCGGTTTGGCCAGGGTGGCCAGGAGCGCGGGGGACCAACCGGTGAATGCGGTATTATCACGCAGTATCCATTGCCATCGCCAGTGAAATCACCATGCCAAGTTCTTTCGCCATGCCGCTGCTGGACCGTATTCGTCAACTGGTGGCCATTCCCTCGGTGAGCAGCGTGTCGCCACAGTTTGACCAGAGCAATCGCCCGGTGATTGACCGGCTGGCCGAATGGCTGGAGGACGCGGGTTTCGCAGTGCGCATCGAGCCTTTGCCCGGGCGGCCGGACAAGGCCAACCTGATCGCGACGCTCGGCCGTGGGCCAGGCGGGCTGGTGCTGGCCGGGCATACCGATACCGTGCCCTTCGATGCCGGGCGCTGGCGTTATGATCCCTTTGCCGGCACGGTTGCCGACGAGCGCATCTACGGTTTGGGCACCGCCGACATGAAGGCGTTTCTGGCGCTGGCGCTGGAGGCAGCGCGCAGCTTCCGCGCTCGCGAGTTGCAGCAGCCGCTGGTGATTCTGGCCACCGCTGATGAGGAAAGCGGCATGGACGGAGCGCGGGCGCTGGCCGCCGCCGGGCAACCGCTGGGCCGGCATGCGCTGATTGGTGAGCCGACCGGATTGAAACCGGTGCGCATGCACAAAGGCATTCTGATGGAAGCAATCCGTCTGAAAGGCCGCTCCGGACATTCCAGTAATCCGGCCCTGGGCGTGAGCGCGCTGGAGGGTATGCACGCCCTGATTGGCGAGCTGCTGCGCTGGCGGGCGGAACTGCAGACCCGTTACCGCAATCCGCTGTTCGAGGTTGAGGTGCCCACGCTGAATCTGGGCCACATTCACGGCGGCGATAATCCCAACCGGATTTGCGCCGACTGCGAACTGCACATCGACATTCGCCCTTTGCCGGGGATGCGCCTGGACGATTTGCGCGCTGAGCTGCACGGCCGTCTTGGCCAGTCCTTGACCGACAGCGCTCTGGAACTGAGTTTTACACCGCTGTTCGAGGGTGTCGAAGCGCTGGATACGCCGGCGGCGGCGGCAATCGTGTGTGCTACCGAGGACTTGACCGGGGCGCCGGCGGGCGTGGTCGGTTTCGGCACCGAGGGGCCGTATCTGAACGCGCTGGGCATGGATACGGTGATTCTCGGTCCCGGCAGTATCGACTGTGCGCATCAGCCCGATGAGTTCCTGCCGCTGGCGGCGATTGCGCCGACCCTGGATGTATTGCGCGCCCTGATCGACCGTTTCTGCGTGCGCGCTGATTAAGGACGCCGTGCCATGGCGCATCTGTCGGTGGTGCTGGGCGCGCTGGGTCCAGTATTCGCGCTGATTGTGCTGGGTCTGGGGCTGCGCCGCAGTGGTTTTCCCGGTGATGAGTTCTGGCCCGCAGCGGAACGCCTGACGTATTTCCTGTTGTTTCCGGCGCTGTTGCTGCACCGGCTGGCGCTGGCGCGACTGGATCAATATGCGGTTGGTCCGGTGCTGGGCGTGATCGTGGGCATGCTGCTGGCGATGAGCGCCCTGCTGTATCTGCTGCGGCCCTGGCTGCGGGTGAATGGTCCGGCGTTTACGTCGGTGTATCAGGGAGTGATTCGCTTTAACAGCTATGTCGGGCTGGCAGTGGTGCTGGCGGTGCTGCCACCGGCTGGGGGCGTGGTGGCGGCGCTGGTCATGGCGATCATGATTCCGCTGATCAATGTGCTTTGCGTGCTGGTGCTGAGCGTGCATGCCGGTGGTACGGCGACGCTGGGCGGGGTGACGCGCGGCCTGTTGCGCAATCCGCTGATCCTGGCCTGTCTGGCGGGAATTGCGCTGAGCCTGAGCGGTATCGGCTTGCCCTGGGGCACGGCGGCACTGCTGGAGATTCTGGCGCGGGCGGCGCTGCCGCTGGGCCTGCTGGCGGTAGGCGCGGGCTTGCACCTGGAGGGTCTGCGCCGGCCCGGATTGCTGGTCGCGGCGAGCGCGCTGAAGCTGCTGGGCCTGCCGTTGCTGGCGGCGCTGCTGTGCGCGCTGCTTGGGGCCGGTGCGCTGGAAACGGCGGTGCTGATCAGTTTCGCGGCGCTGCCGGGCGCATCGACCGCTTATATTTTGGCGCGGCAAATGGGTGGCGATGCGCCGCTGATCGCGGCCATCGTCAGCGTGGAAACGGCGCTGGCCCTGGTGACGCTGCCGCTGGTGCTGACCGGTGTGGTAGCGGGATTGGCGGCCTGAAGCGCCGAACTACCCGCCGCGCACCTCGATCCGGCTTCGCCCGCTGGACTCGCGTTGCACATGAATCCGCACGCTAATGCGCTCGGTCATTTCCTGCACATGGGAAATCACCCCGACCTTGCGTCCCTGCGCCTGCAGGCTGTCGAGTGCATCCATCGCCACCTGCAGCGTACCGGCATCGAGGCTGCCAAAGCCCTCGTCGATGAACAGTGATTCCACCCGCACCCGGTTTGACGACAATGACGCCAAACCCAGCGCCAGCCCCAGCGATACCAGAAAGGATTCACCGCCGGACAAAGAATGCACCGAGCGGGTTTCGTCGCCCATGTCCTGATCAACCACCATCAGCCCGAGTGTGTCCGGGATGCGCTCCAGGCGATAGCGGCGCGCCACATCACTCAGATGGCGATTGGCATAGCCGAGCAGCACATCAAGGGTGGACTGCTGGGCCTGATTGCGGAATTTCTTGCCGTCCGCCGAGCCAATCAGCTCGCTCAATTGTCCCCACACCCGGGTCACGGCGTCCTGCTGGCGGATGCGTTCCTGCAGCTCGCGGTTTTTCCCGCGCCGCTCATCATCCTGACGCAGATGCAGTGCGGCCTCGGTCGCCTGCCGCTGGGCGCCGGCTAGCCGGTCCTGAATCTGCAGATGCTCATCCCGCACCGCATTCAGCTCAGCCGCGCCGGCGCGCTGCTGTTCATGCTGTTGCCGTTGCGCCTGGCGTTCGCGCAGCACGGCTTCCTGCTGACTGACGGCCTGCGCCAGATCCTGCAATGATTCGCGTTGTGTCCTCAGCCAGGTGCTGTCATGGGCGAGCAGGGTGTGCAGCGCGCCAGAATCCAGCAGGCGATCCGCATGGCAGATATTGAAAGCGGCGAGCCAGTGCTGCAAAGCCGTCGTGGCCTGTTCCATCGCCTGCTGGCGCATGGCAAGTGTTTCCTGCTCCCGCTGCAGCGTGGTATCGGCGCTGATCCGATGCTGGATGGCCTGTTGCAGGCGCTGTTCGCACTGCTGGAGCATGACGCGCGCATCCTGAATCGCCTGATCGAGCCGCCCTTCCACACGGGTGAGTGCGAGTCCGCCGAACAGAGCCTGCCGCTGCTGGCGCCGGCCGTGCAGTTCGCGCTCAAGCTGCTGAAAGTGCGCGGCGATGCGCTGCTGCACGGCGAGTTTGTCGGCGACACTGGTGATCTGGGCGCTGATTTCAATATCGAGCGCGCCCAGTCGCTGCTGCTGCTGTTCCAGCGCTGTGCTTTGCCGCTGCCACTCTTCAACCCGTTGCCGGCGCTGGGCGTGAAACTGGTTCGGATCGGCCTGCCACAGCGGTCGCCAGTCATGACCGGCAAAAGCCGCGTTCAGGGCATCAAGGCGCTCGGCCCGTTGCCGCGTGCAGTCTTCCTGCTGCTGAGTGGCGCTGTGCACCGCCTGCGTGGCCCGCTCATGCGCGATCCGGACCGTGTTCAGGGTATCGCGCGCGGCCAGATGCTGCCGCTGGGCCTGATCACGGCTTTTCTGGGCATCCGCACGCTGCCGGGTGAGCTGGCGCTGTGTGTTCTCCTGTTGCGTGAGCTCATCCAGTGCCTGGCGGGCCTGTTGCTGCTGTTCAGCCAGCCAGCGCGGCGCGTCCGTGGTAGCGCAGGCATGCAGTTCCAACGCCAGCGGTTGCGCATCCCAGTCGGCCTGATAGCGCTGCACATCCGTGTGCAGCAGCGCCTGTTCCTGATCCAGAACCGCCAGCCGCTGATGAGCGTGGTCGTGCTGGGTCTGCTGCGCGGCCTGTCGGGCATGCACTTGATGAAGCTGCTCGCGGTATTGCCGCACGTCCGCGTCAAGCGTGGCGAGCAGGGTGCGGGAAGGCGCCGACCCGGCAGCATAGGGATGCGCGGTTGCGCCGCACACCGGGCAGGGCGAACCGGGTTGCAGATGCTCGCGCAGGTTTTCCACGGTATCGGCGCAGGCAATCTCGGCGAGTCGCAGCGCTTTCCCGGCCTGTTCCAGACGGGCCTGGACGACGGGCTGTTCAGCGGCAAGCTGCTGCAAGGCGCTTTCCGCCTGGGCGCACTGTTCGCGGCGGGCGCGTTGCTCATCGTCCAGTCTGCGCTGTTGGGTGCGGGCGGCATCGAGCTTTTCCCAGAGTCGCTGGGCCGTGGCCAGTTGATCGGCGCGCTGTTGCACAGTCTGCCGTTGGACCGCTAGCGCTTCATCATCGAAGCCGGCCAGTTTGGCCTGTGTGCTCTGTAACTGGGCTTCCGCCGCCGCGAGTGCTGCTTCCGCCTGGGTGCAGTGTGCGTTGGCCTGATCCAGTGCCTGCCCGGTCTGCAGAGCCTCCTGCTGGCTGGCATGGGCCCGCTGCTGGGCTGCCTGCAGATCGCTGTGCAGGCGTGCTGCCTGGCTGAGCAGCACATCCCAGCGCGGCCAATCCTCGGCGAGCAGGCGCAAGGGCTGATATTTCGCCAGCCAGTCACGGGTCGTTTGCATCTGCTGATCACGCTGCTGGCGCTCCGCCTGGCGCGTGGCCAGTGCCTGCTGGGCGACTTTTACAGCCTGTTCAGCCTGGCGCAGTTCCTGTTGCGCGGCCTCGTAACCGGGCGCAAGTGCCTTGATTTCGCTATCGAGGTTGCGGGCGCGCTCCAGATCGGCACGGGCATCCAGGCGCTGCTGTTCGCTGGCGGCCAGGGCCTGCGCGGCCTGATCGCGGTGCGTTTTGGCCAGCTCCTGCTGCTGGTGCATCGCGTCACGCTGTTGCGTGCTGGCCTGTACGGCACGCTGGCTTTGCTCAAGTTCAACCGTGGCGCGATCAAGGGTCTCGGACAATGGCCGGGCATCCTGCACCGCTTCAACCTGGTCTAAATACTGGCGCTGCGGCGCGGCGGCCTCGTAGCGGGCGTGGGCGGCGCGCTCACCGGCCATGGCCTGCTGTTCCTGTTGCTGCAGCTCCTGCCAGCGCTGATGCCAGCGCTGCTGGCTTTCCAGTTCGGCTTTGCGCTGCAGCAGTGCACTCACGGTGGCGCGGGCATCGCGCAGGGCCTGTTCCAGCGTGGTGCGGGCATCCTCGTCCAGTGGCTGCTGTCCGGCGCATTGCCGCTGCAGTTCCTCCAGCGCCTGCTGCTCGGTCTTGGCGCGCTCAAAGGCGCGTATCGATAGGCTGGTGTAAATATCCAGGCCAGTGAGGGTTTCCAGCAGTTCTGCCCGCTCGTCATCCTTGGCTTTGAGAAAGGCGGCAAATTCGTTTTGTGCCAGCAGCACGGCGCGGGTGAACTGGGCGAAATCCAGACCGATACGCTCGCGGATCGCATTTCCGACCTCGGTCTTGACCCCGCCGATGCGCTCGATGGGCTGACCCTGGTCATCAAGCCGGTGCAGCAGCATTTCGGTGCTTTGCAGCCTGCCGTTCGCCTTGCCACGTGCCCGCCGCACGCTCCAGCGCGCCCGGTAGCCGTGGCCATCGTTGCCGATGAAATCGACTTCAGCGAAACCGTCGCCGGCGCCCCGGCGCAGCAGATTGCGCGAATCCTGCGGGGTCAGCGTGTCAGCGCCGACATCGGGCAGATTCACATTCCTGCCGGTGGCGTGGTACAGGCGCGGTGTCTGGTCGTACAGTGCCAGGCACAGCGCATCAAGCAGGGTGCTCTTGCCGGCACCCGTCGGCCCGCAGATCGTGAACAGGCCGGCGCGATCGAGCGGCTTTTCCTGGAAGCACAATGCAAATTCACCCGCCAGCGAGGCCAGATTTTTGCCGCGAATGGCGAGAATTCTCATCGTGCGGACTCCGGATCGGTGCTCGATAGCAGTTCGGTGAAAGCATCCAGCAGCGCCTTATCCGGTTCTGCAGTGTGTTTGCGCCGATAGATCTGGCGGAAAATGTCATCCGGCTGCAGCTGCCGCAGTTCATCCAGCGATTGCGGGTGGCTGGTATCGGCCGGGCCACTGCTGAGGTAATGGGTTTCGATGCCGGCCAGCCGCACTGATTTGCCGTGCAGCGCGCTTTCAACCTGGGCGCGCAGGCCCGGTTCCGGCGCAGTTTTCAGAACCCGCACCTGCAGATAGGGCTGTTGCGCGTGCGGCCGCTCGGGCAGTGTCAGGGCCCGCAACTGATCGAGAACTGTGTTAAATGGCGCCGGTTGCGTGGGAATGCGCAGCAGTTCCACCGGGCGCGGCACCGGCAGGGCGACGACTTCACGCAGCACCGCACCGTCAAGTTCGATGCGCAGCACCTGATGGCGATAGTGGACTTCGCTGAAGGACAGGGGCAATGGACTGCCGCAATAGCGCACCCGCTCCTGATTGCCGATACGCTGGGCGCGGTGCAAATGGCCGAGGGCGACATAGGTCAGGGCGGGATCGAAGGTATCCACTGACAGGGCTTCGGCGCCGCCAATGACGATGCGCCGCTCGGAATCCCTGGACACTTCGCCACCGTGCATATGGCAGTGACCCAGGGCAATCAGCGCCTGATCGGCTTGGCGGCGCGTCAGGGCATGATCCAGTGCCTGCCGATACAGGGCACGGACCCCATCCAGATAGGCATCGCCCGTCGTATCGATTTTTGGGACATCGCCGGGACGCAGGAAGGGAATCGCCAGACACCAGGCGGCAATGGCACCGTGGCGATTGCGCAACGGTACTACCAGGCGATCCAGCTCGATGCGCTGTTCGGCATCGCGCGTGATATAGCCGACCGGCGTAGCGTCAAGTTCATCGAGCAGAGGCGCGGGGGCTTCCAGGCGTCCTGGCGAATCGTGATTGCCGGCAATGATCACCGTATGCAGATGAGGCAGGCGCTGTTTGGCGCTGCTGAGAAAATGGTAGAACTGTTTTTGTGCTGCTGCGGACGGATTGGGATTATCGAAGATGTCGCCGGCAATCAGCAGTGCATCAATCTGTTCATTGTCCAGGGTGTCGAGCAGCCAGTCGAGAAAGCACTGGTGTTCGTAACTACGGTCGAAATCAAGCAGGGTCTGGCCAAGATGCCAGTCCGAAGTGTGCAGCAGACGCACGATGCGATTCTCCGGGTCATGTCGAGTGTTTAATGGAGCTCAAGCGTTGTTGTGGAGTCATGCTCGACTCTGATTAATGAGGCTTAGGCGTTCCTGTAAAACTCCTCATGCGCGTCCCGCGTGGCCAAGATGCAGAAGTATTGACCTTGGCGTGGCTTGGGCATGATGGCAAGCACCGGTTCGTAAGTCAGACCCTTTTCTCCAATATTGCTCTGTTCGCCATGATTCACCATCAAGGCGCCGAGCAGGTCCGGGCCGGTATTGGCGATGCAGACATTGATGTAATTCGCCACCTGAAAGGATAACGGACCTTCATAATTCGGCACCGATATGCGCGCTTGTCCGGGTAAGATCAGACTGGGCGGTAGCGAGTCATGGTTGTGCTGTACATTCATCGCCGGCATGCGCGCCTGTTCATTCATGCTCAGACTGCTCGGTGACATGGTTGAAACCAGACTGGATTGGCGCACGGAGATTTTATTGGGATTAAAAGGCTGATTAGCGGGAATGAGCATGTAGAGATCGTAATCACCATGGACATAACGCGGTATCAGCAAACCCATTTCGACCAGCGCAACACAGCCGTAATGCCGATGCTGCGGGTCGGTTTGCAGCATATAGGACGTGTGACAGCCGATTGGTTGTCGGTCATCATCGAAGCCATGCGGGGGTTCGGTAATTAAATGGCAGCTTTTCAGCCATTCCTTGCGGGCCTCCCCGAGGCGATTAGCTGTGAATGCTTCGGGACGCAGCAGCGGCGAGCACACAAGGCCCGCTGTTAAGTAGGGCCCGACATTCAGATTGGCGGTCTTGGCTTTCATGTCGGCGCGTTTGCCGGTATAGCCGCGTTTGCCGATCCAGTGAATCGTGGCACTTCCGGTCTTGCGCACTAGAATATGGCAGTTAAAAATCTCCGCCGCTTCGATGAAAAACGTCAGGTGACTGGGATGAATGAATTCGACATGTTCCATGCTCATGGTGGTGCTCCTGGTTGGATGAAGATGGAATCTATAGCCGCTTTATAAAAGCTATCGCGCCCGGCGCCATTTCTCGATCCAGACAGTCAGGGCCAGCGCGCTGCCGCCGGTGAACAGCAGGCTGAGCAGCAGACCGAGATGTTCGGCCAAGTGGGCAAAGAACAGCGTATAGCCCTGAATGGTGAGGAAGGTTGCTCCATAGCCGCTGAGCATCGGTATGGCCCAGCGTGCGCCCAGACCAATCAGCGCCAGATTCAATGCCGCCCATAGCGCATTGAACAGCAGCAGTTCGGCGGCACTGGCCAGATGCCAGCCGCTGTCCAGATCGAAATTGCCAAATAGGGCCAGCAGCCACAGGGCCATTTCAGCAAAGAACAGTCCCGTCGACAACCAGACCTTGAAGAAGCCCCGATAGGGCGCCAGCGGTCCGGATTCACTCTGCCCGTGAATCACCGCAATCGCGATCATGGCCAGCGCCGCCGCTAGAAAACGCAGTGGATAATTCATGCCGAACCAGTATGCGCCCCAGCCCGAAGCATAGCCGGTGAAACCGCCGAACCAGCAGAAAAACACCACCGCGCTCAGCACCAGCAGCAGCACATTGCCCAGCGCATAACTCAGACCGATCAGCAGCAGCAGGTCGATCAGCAGCAGCGCCGGCCAGTTGCCGGAACCCGTCGAATACAGCGTGCCCAGGGTAAAGCTCAGGCCGATCAGCAGCAGGCCACCCAGCAGTTCCAGGCTCAACCCGCTCCAGACCAGCAGGGGCCGGTTGCGTTTGAGCCACTGACCGCCGCCAAAACTGGCCAGCATGGCTACGCCGAGCAGCAGCGCCAGCTTTTCCAGGGTGAACTCGAACAGTGTGCG
>OFSA01000035.1_pt1 | contig 22760 bp, 19 predicted proteins | sample 1543241 | NCBI WGS metagenome assembly OFSA01 (sample SAMN05442508, study PRJEB24371) | freshwater metagenome | isolation source: Freshwater Lake | place: Canada: Niagara | collected 2012-08-09 | reverse complement strand
TCACTGAGGAGCGCAGCGCTGCGCGGGTCATTGCCCGGGATGCGGTTGGCGTCGAGGATGAGCGGCGGCTGTTCGACGACTGCCAGCCAAGTGTCGGCCAGGGCGCGATCAGCGGGCGCCATGTCGCGGGCCAGGAAGCGCGCCAGATTGCTGTCGCGTGCATGCATGGCTAGGGCGAAGCGCTGCCAGCGCTGTGCAGCGCTGGGGTTGCCACGCGCCTGCCAGACGCTGATGACCGTGTCGCAGGCGCTTGGTAGGGAGCGGCCGCTCAGCCAGACCGGAGCAAAGTCCTCAAGGGCGGCGGTCTCCTGTCCGGTTTGCAACAGGGCCTGCCGGCGCCAGCAGTCATAGCTTGGATCGGTAGCGGGGGCGTAGTCGCGCAGATAATCATCCCAGCGCCGCGCCTGAATCAGTTGCCGCAACCAGGCGGCGCGCAAACGCCTAGCCAGCGGCGAGTCGGCATACTCGCGCAGAAAGTCGCGCACTTCGGCGGCCGGCACATCCACCAGGCGCCGGGTCAGCTCCTGATAGCGCAGATAGGGGTACAGTGGATAATTGCGCAGGGCGGCCAGGTTGGGCGCGGGAGCAGCGGTGTCCTGCAGGGCGCGTTCAGCGGCCAGAAAAGCTGTGCGCTGGGCCTGTAGCGATTCAGCGGTCAGCAGCGCGCTGCTGGCTAGGGCCGCACCCAGCACAAGCCCCAGAACGATCCAGTAGCGCCGGTACCGGCGCGCGAGGCCGGGCATGCTTACTTGCCGTTATAGGCCGGACTGGAGGTATCGGCGACGGTGGCGCCACTGCCGACCTTAACGATCCGGGGCGCCTGCGCGCGGCCACCGCTATCGCTGCCACCCACAATGACCCGGTTATTTGAGGGTGGCAGATAGGTGGTCGTGGGTGGAAGCGCGGAGCCGCGTCCACCGCGCGGGGTGATGATGGTGACACCGGTATTGCTGTTGTAGCCGGCAGGACGGCTACCCTGCGGCCTGTAGGCGGTGTTGTAGAGTCCGGCGGTGTTGTAGGTTCCAGCGCCGTTGTAGGCCACGGTGCCATAGGTGGCGGGGCTGCCACTCCGATAGTGCTGGTAGAAGTTCAGCACCCGGACGACGTAGGTCTGGGTTTCCCGATAGGGCGGAACCTGATTGCCATATTTCTGCACCGCGCCTTCACCCGCGTTATAGGCGGCTACTGCCAGACGCGGATCATTGAAGCGATCGAGCAGCCAGCGCAGGTAGCGGGCGCCGCCGTGCATATTGGCGATCGGGTCATAGGGATTATCGACGCCAAAGCGCTCGGCCGTGGCCGGCATCAGTTGCATCAGGCCCATGGCGCCCTTGTTGGAGACCGCCCATGGGTTATAGGAGGATTCGGCACTGATCACCGCGTGCATCAGCGCTGGCTCAAGACGGTGATAGCTGGCAATGCGGTCGATATCCGGGGCAAAGCGCCGGCGATTATTCTCGGCGTTCTGCGAAAGGCGGGTGCGCGTGGTGCGGGCGGTGAGCGGTGCGGCGGCGGGTGCGGTGCTGCGAAGGTTGTACAGGCTGCCCGGCGCATAGCTGGAGGGCCGGGCGGCGTTCTTGCTGTAGTCGGGCGTGCGCATGACCAGCTTGTAGCGCGGATCGTTGGGGACGTTGCTGAGGTGGCGCACGCCGTTGCTGTCCACGAAGGCGTAGATGTCGGCCAGGGCAGGGCCGGAAAACGTCAATAGTGCCGGGACCAGACCGGCCAATAGTCGCCGCATCATCGGTTGCTCCTTGAGATGTTCTTGACTCGTCTTGATGGATGGCGGCCGGGTGGCCGTCCTGACTCGAGCGGGAGAGTCGCGCGTGGGTCGGTCGACTGGGTTAAGATTAACACAAACCGTGCGTATGCAACCGGGCGCCGGGTCGCGGTGCGTGCCGCTGCGCCGGTACGAATCCGTCGGGCGGGCCATGTGTCCATATCCATGTCGCCCGGCGAGTGCGCCAACTCTCACATCAACCGCCGGCTGCGTTTGTCCGCGTCAGTTGCGGCGCGCGCCGCAGGAGTCGGGTGTCCTGATGTTCAGAACTGCCGAATTGCAGCGCAAGCTGCCCAAAACCGATTATCACCAACAGGTGCCGCTCCTGCGCGAGGATCTGCTGATGACGCAGATGGCGCTGCGCGAGGCTGATTTTCCGGTGATCGTGGTGTTTGCGGGGGTTGATGGCGCGGGCAAGAGTGAGACGGTTAACAAGCTGCATGAATGGCTGGATTCGCGGTGGCTGGTCACCCATGCCTTCGGCGAGCCGTCCGATGAGGAGCGCGATCGCCCGGAATACTGGCGCTTCTGGCGCGATCTGCCGCCCCGTGGGCGCATGGGCCTGTTCCTGAGTTCCTGGTATTCGCTGCCGATTCTCGATCACGTCTATGGTCGCAGCGCGCTGGCCGATTTTGATGAGCGCCTGGAGCGGATCAAAAACTTCGAGCAGACCCTGGCCGATGGCGGCGCGCTGATTCTCAAGTTCTGGATGCATCTGTCCAAGGACGCGCAGAAGGAACGGCTGCGCAAGCTGGAGAAAAATCCACTGCTGCACTGGCAGATTTCCAAGCGCGACTGGCAGCACTGGGAGCTGTATGACCAGTTTATCGCCGCCGCTGAGCGCACCATCATGAAGACCAGCACCGGGCTGGCGCCGTGGAAAATCGTCGAGGGCTATGATGCCCGCTATCGCAGCATCACCGTGGCCAGCACCATTCGCGATGCGATCCGTTTCCGCCTCAACGAGGCCCGGCAGCAGACCAGTGGCGCGGTGGTCGAGTTGCCGACCGGCAGCCCGGTGCAGCCGGTTGCCGAGCTGGCCGGCTTGCCGCCGGTGACCATCCTGTCGCGGCTGGACATGAGCAAGAGCCTGTCCCGGGAGGATTATGACGCCGGATTGAAACGTTATCAGGGTAGGCTGAATCAGTTGCAGCGCGCCGCCCGCGAACGGCGCATTTCCACCCTGCTGGTGTTCGAGGGCTGGGATGCAGCAGGCAAGGGCGGCAGCATCCGCCGCATCACTGCCGCGCTGGATGCGCGCGATTATCAGGTGATCCAGGTCGCCGCGCCGACCGACGAGGAAGCCGCGCATAATTACCTGTGGCGCTTCTGGCGGCACCTGCCGCGTGCCGGCCGGGTGACGATCTATGACCGCAGCTGGTATGGGCGGGTGCTGGTCGAGCGTATCGAGGGCTTTGCCCGCACCCGCGAGTGGCAGCGTGCCTATGCCGAGATCAACGATTTTGAAGCGCAACTGGTGGAAAGCGGCGTGGTGCTGTGCAAGTTTTGGCTGCATATCACCGCCGAAGAGCAATTGCGGCGCTTCCAGGAGCGCGAGCAGATTGCCTACAAGGCCTGGAAGCTGACCGCCGAGGATTGGCGCAATCGCGATCGCTGGAGTGATTACGAATTGGCTGTGAATGACATGGTCGAGCGCACCAGCACCCGTCAGGCACCCTGGACTCTGATCGAGGCGAACGATAAGCGCTATGCGCGCATCGAAGTATTGCGCACCGTGTGCGAGCGGCTGGAAACCGCGCTGGCCATGGCGCCGGACAGATCCTGACATCTGAAAGCCGCATGTTTTGCCAGATGAATATACTTAAAATCAATGCGTAGGAAACGGAGTGCTTATGACCGAACAGCTTGAAGCGTCCGTCCGCATTGCGGAACGCGAGATCATCCAGCCGGACCCGGCACCTGCTCCCGAGCCACCACCACCGGTTTTTAATCTGGACGCTCCCGAGTGGTATCTGAATCGTGAATTGACCTGGCTGGCCTTTAATCAGCGGGTGCTGCATGAAGCCCAGGATGCGCGCACGCCGCTGCTGGAACGGTTGAAGTTCCTGGCCATCGTCAGCGCCAATCTCGATGAGTTTTTCATGAAGCGCATCGGTGGCCTCAAGCAGCAGATTGGCGCGCGGGTGCGGGAACTGACCGTCGATGGCCGCAGTCCTGAGCAGCAGTTGAGCGCATGCCTGGTGGTGGTGCGCGAGATCGTCGAGCAGCAGCGGCTGCTGGCCTCGGAACTGCACGAACTGCTCAAGGCGCAGGGCATCCGCCTGCGCAGCTACCAGCGCCTGACCGAGGCGCAGCGCCAGCAGATGCGCGACTATTACCTGCGCAATATTTTCCCGCTGGTCACGCCGCAGAGCATGGACCCGGCGCATCCGTTCCCGTTTATTTCCAATCTGTCGCTGAACCTGCTGGTCACAGTGCGCTATCCGCACGATGACGCCAGCGGTCTGGCACGCATCAAGGTCCCGGTCGGCTCCGGCATCCCGCGCTTCCTCAAGGTCGGTGATGAGGATCTGTATGTGCCGCTGGAGGACGTGATCGCCAATAATCTCGACCTGCTGTTTCCGGGCATGGAAGTGGATGCCTGCGAGCTGTTCCGGGTGACGCGCAACGCCATGACCGAGCGCGCTGAGGATCAGGCCGACGACATGCTGCAGATGATCGAGTCGGAACTGCGTGAGCGCCGTTTCGCGCCGATCGTGCGCTTGGAAGTCGAAAAGAACATGGACCCGGTGCACCGCGGCATGCTGGCCGCCGAACTCGGTCTGGATGAAACCAACGAAGTGTTCGAGGTCGATGGCATGATGGCGCTGCGCGATCTGTTCCAGATCGTCAGTATCAATCGCCCCGAGCTGCACGATCCGCCGCATCACCCGCTCGACCATCCCAAGCTCAACGACAAGCGCAACATCTTCCACATCATTCGCGACAGCGGGCCGATCCTGCTCCAGCATCCCTATGAATCCTTCGCCACCTCAGTGGAGCGCTTCGTGCTCGAAGCCAGCGAGGATCCCAAGGTGCTGGCGATCAAGATGACCCTGTACCGCACCTCGGCGGACTCCAAGATCATCGAATATCTGGTGGACGCGGCGCAGAACGGCAAGCAGGTGACGGTGGTGGTGGAACTGAAGGCGCGCTTTGACGAAGCCGCCAACATTCGCTGGGCCAACCGTCTGGAGGAAGTGGGCATTCACGTCACCTATGGCGTGGTGGGCCTGAAGACGCACAGCAAAGTGATTCTGGTCGTGCGCCGTGACTTCAGCGGCCTGCGTCGTTACGCGCACATCGGCACCGGCAATTACCACGCCGGCACCGCCCGCCTGTACAGCGACCTGGGCCTGCTCACCTGCGATCCGGTGATCGGCGAGGATCTGACCGAGCTGTTCAACTACCTGACCACCGGCTATGTGCCCAAGCGTAACTATCGCAAGCTGCTGCCGGCGCCCAAGGTGCTCAAGCCGGCGCTGCTGGCCAAGATTGATCGCGAAGTGCAGCAGGTGCAGGCCGGGCGGGCGGGGCTGATCCAGTTCAAGATGAATGCCCTGGAGGATCGTGACATCACGGCAGCGCTGTACCGGGCGGCGCAGGCCGGGGTCAAGGTCGATCTGATCATCCGCGATACCTGCCGGCTGCGTCCCGACATTCCGGGGCTGTCGGAGAACGCGCGGGTAGTCAGCATCGTCGGCCGTTTCCTTGAGCACACCCGTATCTATTACTTCCTCAACGGCGGCGCCGAGGAATATTTCATCGGTTCGGCCGATTGCATGAAGCGCAACCTGGAAAGCCGCGTGGAAGTGGTGGCACCGGTGGAGACGCCGGAATTGCGCCGCGAACTGCGCCAGGTGCTGGATGTGCAGCTCAACGACCGGCGCAGCGCCTGGGATATGCAGCCCGATGGCCGCTATGTGCAGCGTGTGCCGACCGAAGACAGCGATCCGCGCGGCGCCCAGCAGATCCTCATTGATCTGGCTGAGCGGCGCCGCAAGGAAGCGCAGCGGCTGAAGAAGCGCAAACCGCGCGGCATCGCCCGCCGGCCGGCGCTCTGAGCGGTGTCCGTACCAGACCCGGCCCGCGCTGGCCTGATACCGGCGGCGGTCAAGGCCAGTCCACTGGCGCTGAGTGCCGCTCTCAGCAGTGAAGCGGCATTCGTAGCCATCGTCGCCGCCTGTCTGCGCCATGCTGAGGCCAATGAGCCTGCGGTGCTCGCCGATCAGGTCGAGGGCATTCACCAGATGCGGGTGGCGTTCCGGCGCCTGCGTTCGGCGCTGAAGCTGTTTCGTGCTCTGGTGCCGCGCGCAGCCAGCGCGACCTTGGTCGAGGAGATCCGCTGGCTGAACAGCCATCTCGGACCCGCCCGTGATTGGGATGTGTTCGCCGAAGAGGGTCTGACGCCGCTGCTGGCCCACTTTCCGCGCAAGCGTGGTCTGCTGCTGTTTCGGCAGCGTGCCGAAGTGATCCGTGTTGCGCATCATCGGGCGCTGCGCGAAGCGCTGGCGGAACCGCGCTATGCGCTGTTGCGGCAGTCGGGCACCGACTGGCTGGCGCGGCAGCCCTGGCGCGAGGGTCTGAGTGAGAGCCGGCAACGCAGGTTGGCGGCGTCGCTGCCCGCGTTTGCGACGCCGCTGCTGGAGCGGCAGTACCGGCGGGTGGTGAAGCAGGGCGAGCGTTTCGCGCAGTTGTCCGCCGAGCGCCGGCACCGGCTGCGCATTCGCGTCAAGGAATTGCGCTACGCCCTGGATTTTCTGGCCGGCCTGTATCCGGTTGCCGAGGTCAGGGATTGCCTGGGCGCCCTGTCGCGCCTGCAGGATGATCTAGGCGTTATGAACGATATTGCTGTGACCCGACGCTTGCTGGATGAGGCGGGCCTGCGCACGGTGACGGCAGCCCGGCAGGTGATTGAAGGCTGGTATGGCTGCCGGCTCGATGTCCACGAGCGCGCTTTTGCCGCCTCCTGGCTGGCGTTCGTGGACTGTAAGCGACCCTGGAAGGATTGAAGCGGTTTCCGTTTACCGCAACCGGAGCATGACATGGCGGCACAGGCTGCTGATGAAACCCTGATTGAAGCCCTGGTGGCGCTGGTGGCCGCCAAGCCGGTGCGTGCTGCCGATCTGCAACAAGCGGCGCTGTTGACCCTGGATGCGCTGGCCAATGCCGTGGCGGGTCGGGCCAGTGCGCCGGGCGCCATTTTGCAGCGCTGGGCGGCGGCAAATGGTGTGCTGGATGCGGGCCGCGAGGCGTTCCTGCTCGGGGCGCTGACGCATATTCTGGAAACCGATGATTTGCACCGTGCTTCGGTGGTGCATCCGGGCTGCGTGGTGGTGCCGGCAGCCTGGGCGGTAGCGCGGCGCGAGGGCTGTCGGGGCCAGGCGTTTTTGCGCGCGGTGCTGTGGGGATTCGAAGCGGCGACCCGGGTCGGCATGGCAGTGGGGCCGGCGCATTACCGGCTGTGGCACAACACCGCCGCCTGTGGTCCCTACGGTTCGGCACTGGCGGCAGCGGCCCTGTTGCGACTGGATGCGGCGGCGACCGTGCATGCCCTGGCCAATGCCGGCGCGCAGTCCTTTGGCCTGTGGCAGTTTTTGGCCAGTGGAGCAATGACCAAGCATCTGCACGCTGGTCGTGCCGCCGAAGCGGGCGTGCTGGCTGCAGATCTGGCGCGACTGGGTTTTACCGGGCCGCCGGCGATGCTGGAAGGCGCGAAGGGCTGGTTTGCCGCCACCTGTCCTGATGCTGATCCGGCTGCGGTATTGCGCGATCCGGATGCGACCTGGCAATTGTTGAACACCTCGCTCAAGCCCTGGCCTTCCTGCCGACATACCCATCCGGCGATTGATGCCGCTCTGGAATTGCGGGCGCTGCTGGGTGATCGGCCTGTCGCGAACGTTCTGGTGGAAACCTATCCGGCGGCACTGGATGTGTGTGATCGGCCTGACCCGAGCAGCGATTATGAGGCCAAGTTTTCCCTGCAGCACGCGGTAGCAGCGGCCCTGTCCATGCCGGTTGTAGATTTTGCTGCCTTTGCCGGTGCGGCGCGGACCGCGCTAGCGTCCTTGCGGCAACGGATTGTGCTGCGGGTTGCAGAACCCTATGCGGCGGCTTATCCGCGTGCCTGGGGCGCGGCGGTACAGGTGACGCTTGCCGATGGCAGCACGCACACAGCGCGCCGCCGGCATGCCCTTGGCGATCCGGAAATGCCCTTGAGCGCTGCCGAGATCATCGCCAAGGCCCGGCAACTCCTGGCATATGGCGCTGCGGGCGCTGCAGAACGCTTCATTGACGGCATTCTGGCGCTGGCCGATGATGCGCCGCTACCGGAACTTCCCTGAACAGCATGGATTTTTTCGGCAGTGCAGCAATTATGGGTTTGTAACTTATTGTTATACAACAAAATGTTGTTTTTTGCCGAAAAACAACGAAAAGTAGTGTGTTTGCTCTAAATTTTTTGCTAGAATGCGAAGCGTGTAGCAGGCGTTTCCGCTTCTCCTCTGTCTGCTGCACATCCTCCTTTGGTGGTTATTGGCCGGACACCCCTTGTCCGGCCCTTTTTTTGCGCGCTGTCCACCGATCATGCTGACAAATCCATCCAGCCGCGTTCCACCCAAGCCGCCGCACTGCGAGTTGTGTGGCCGACTGATCGAGTCCCTGACCCGTCACCACCTGGTGCCGCGCACCCGGCATCGCAAGAAGCGCAACCAGCGCCTGTTCAGTCGCGAAGACGTGCGCACCCGCATTCTGTGGATCTGTCGGCCCTGCCACGATCACATCCACGACGTGCTCAGCGAAAAGGATATGGAGGCCGCTTATCACAGCCGCGAAGCCCTGCTCGCGCATCCCGAGATTCAGCGCTTCGTGGACTGGCTCAGTCGCAAGCCGGCCGGATTCAAGCCAGCGGGACGGCCCGCGCGCAGCGAGCGTTAATGCCGGGCTGACCATGAAAAAACCCCGCGGGTGCGGGGTTGGATGCTTAGGCGCTGCCGCGATCAATCGTCGCCGGAGAACACGCCGAGAATCTGCAGCAGGTTGATGAACAGGTTAAAGATCGTGATGTACAGGCTCACGGTAGCCATGATGTAGTTGGTTTCACCGCCATGGATAATGTCGCTGGTCTGCCACAGAATCATGCCCGACATCAGCAGAATCACCATGGCCGACACCGCCAGCGACAACATCGGCAGGTTGAACAGCACCGCGCCGATGCTGGCCAGAAAGGCAACCAGCATGCCGACCATCAGGAAGGCGCCCATGAAGCTGAAGTCTTTACGGCTGACCAGGGCATAAGCCGACAGCGCCATAAAGATCGCACCGGTGCCGCCCAGCGCGGTCAGCACCAGTTGCGAACCGTTCGGCAGCGCCAGATAGAAGTTCAGGATCGGCCCCAGTGTGTAGCCGAGGAAGCCGGTTAGGGCAAACACCGCGGCCAGACCCCAGGCGCTGTTGCGCAGGCGAGTGACCAGGAACAACAGGCCAAAATAGCCGCCGAGCGTGACCAGCCAGTGCAGTGGCGCAGCGTTGGTCGCCATGGCGATACCGGCGGTGATGCCGCTGAACAGCAGGGTCAGCGACAGCAGCAGGTAGGTATTGCGCAGAACCTTGTTGGTTTCCAGGGGGCGGTCAGCGCTAATCGTGACCGGCGCCTTAGCGAGCAGATCTTTTTGCAGCATCGTCGGAAGGGCCTCCTTGAGGTGATGAACTACCGATATGGACCAGAAGCGGCGCAGGCGGTTCAGTGCGGGGTAGCCGCTGCATGGACATGGTGAAAACAGTTTTTATCACAAAAGCGACGCAGGCGGCATGCGCTCACAGCCGGCCGCCCCGCTTGAGAGCGAGATACTGATTGATCATTGCCCCGGGCAGGCGTTGCGGCGGTGTGTCGAGCACGATGCCGCCGCGGTAGCGCAGCGCGTCCTGCACCCGTTCGCGCTGCAGCAGATAGTGGCAGGTGGTGGCATAGAGCTGGGCCTGGGGCAGATCGGTAATCGGTTGGCGCGGAATGTCATCCAGCAGCGGTTCGCGCAGGTTGGCGATCAGCATCAGATGGCGGCGGCCGAGCAGGGCCACGGCGGCCTGCAGATCATCCTGATCATCGTCGCGCAGGTTGGTGAGCAGTACCAGCAGGGCACGCTTGCGCTGCCGGCTGAGCGCCAGCCGGGCCATGGCGGAGTAGTCGGGTGGCTCCAGGGTCGGTTGCAGATCATGGATGGCCTTGATCAGGGTGCTCAGGTGGCCGGTACCGGCACGCGGCGCCAGCCAGCGTGTTGCACCGCCAAAGCTTTGCACGCCGACCGCGTCGCCCTGGCGCAAGGCCACATAGGCCAGCAGAATCAGCGCGTTCAGGGCGTGATCGAAATGGCTGAGATCGTCATCCTGGGCGCGCATGCGTCGTCCGCAATCGAGCAGAAACAGCACGGTCTGATTGCGCTCGTCCTGATAATCCTTGGCAATCAGCTTGTGGGTGCGGGCGGTGGCTTTCCAGTCGATCTGACGCAGGCTGTCGCCGAGTCGGTATTCACGCAACTGGAAAAAGCCTTGTCCCTCGCCGCGCCGGCGCCGCCGGTGAATGCCCATGAGCGCTTCACGCTGAGCGCCCGCAAGGCGGATGTAGCAGGCGATGGCGGCGAAATCGGGATGGATGCGCACCGTACTGGCCGTGCCGGGCCGCTCATCGCGCTGCCACCAGCCGCGCGCTGATTCCAGCCAGATCTGGGCGGGTGCAAAGCGCCAGGTGCCGCGCACGATTGGACGCAGTTGGTAACTGCATTCGGTCCAGCCCTGGCCGCCGATGGTGAGTTGTTGAGGCAGATCGGCGCAGTCAGCGGCAGCGGTGGGATAGTGATCGAAGACGGTTAGCACCGCAGGCTGGGGCGAGGGATTGCGCAGGCGCAGATGGATGGTCTGCCACGCGCCCAGGGGCAGCGCCGGTGGCATCCGGCGTTCAAGCTGCAGGGCTGGGCGTGCATGGAGCGCAAAGGCGTCGCTCAGGCTAAGAATCAACAGCAGTCCCCCGGCCAGCAGCCAGTACATCAGCAATCCCGGCCAGAACACAGGCATCAGGCCAAGCACAGTCCAGCCGCTGAGCCAGCGCAGCAGTCGCGGTGTTGGGCTAAGGGAAAAATGCATGTTCGGGATGCCTGAGCCTTGATGTTGCACGCTGGTCATGCATCCTGCCACGGATTCAGGTTTCGGGAAACGATTGAATCGTGCCGGGTATCGACTGAGCCAGGCACGCGGTTAGGGCAGGGCGGCCCAGTCAACCGTATCCACGGGCAATAAGCGTCCCGTATCCGTCCATAATGGCGATAAATCCCGTAGCCGTTTGACCGCTATGCGCACCGCGTTGATCGTCGTGTCGATGTCTTCGGGCGTGGTGTAGCGGCCCAGGCTGAAGCGCACTGCCGCGCGCGCCGCGAAGGCATCCCGGCCCATCGCCCGCAGCACATGCGAGGGCGCGGCGCTGGTGGAAGTACAGGCCGAGCCGGTCGACAGGGCCAGCTCGGGCAGGGCGGCCAGCAGTGCTTCGGCGCTGATACCGTGAAAGCTGAGATTGAGAATGCCGGCGACGCAGCGCTCTGGATGACCGTTGCGCTCTACCGCGCCCAGTGGTGCCAGTGCTTGCCACAGCCGTTCACGCAGCGCGGCAATGCGCGCCGGTTCAGTCGCCATGTGTTCGCCGGCGATGCGGCAGGCTTCCGCAAAAGCCACGATCTGATGCACCGGCAGGGTGCCGGGACGCAGGCCGCGTTCCTGACCGCCACCGTGCAGTAGCGCATCCAAACGCACCGGGCGCGGCCGCCGGCGTACATACAAAGCGCCAATGCCTTTGGGGCCGTAAAGCTTATGGGCGCTGACGCTGAGCAGATCGATCGGCAGCGTGCGCAAATCGATCGGCAACTTGCCCACGCTTTGCGCGGCATCGACATGCAGCAGGATGCCGCGCGCCCGGGTCAGTGCGGCGATCGTGGCCAGATCCTGAATTACGCCAGTTTCGTTGTTGACGTGCATCAGCGAGACCAGCACGGTATCTGGGCGCAGTGCTGCCGCGACCTGTTGCGGATCGATCAGTCCGTCGCGATCCGGCGCCAGCCAGGTCACCGTGCAGCCTTCGCGTTCCAGATGGCGGCAGACATCCAGCACCGCCTTATGCTCGCTCTGCGCGGTGATCAGGTGCCGGCCTTTGCGGGTACCGCGCAGCGCGCCACGCAGGGCCAGGTTGTTAGCCTCGGTCGCGCCCGAGGTCCAGATGATTTCATCGGCATGGGCGCCCAGCAGAGCGGCTACTTGCGCCCGGGCCTGTTCCACGGCTTCAGCTGCGGCCCGGCCAAAGGCATGCGTAGCGGAGGCGGGATTGCCAAACAGGCCGTCGCGGGTCAGGCAGGCGGCCAGACAGGCGGCAACCGCCGGATCGACCGGGGTGGTTGCCGCGTAGTCCAGATAGATTGGCATGGGCTAGATGGGTATGAATATTGGGGCCGGGTGGCCGTGGCTACAGGGTGCTGCCTGCTGAGAAATGTTCGGCAATACGTTCGCGCCGCCGTGAACTGCCTTGACGGCGCACCACTTCGCAGACTGCTGGCCGTTCGACGAACTGCGCCAGGGTGATGCCTTCCAGGAAGCCGAAGATCTGCTGGCTCAGGTCGGTCCACAACTCATGGGTCAGGCAGCGCCGGCCTTCCTGGCAATTCTCATGGCCAAGGCAGCGGGTGGTATCGAGGCGTTCATCGACGGCGCCGATAATGTCCGCTACGGTGACCTGTTCTGGGGAACGGGCCAGGCGATAGCCGCCGCCGGGACCGCGCACGCCTTCGACCAGACCCTGTTTGCGCAGCTTGGCGAACAACTGTTCCAGATAGGAGAGCGAAATGCCCTGGCATTGTGAGATCTCGGCGAGCGTGACCGGGCCGTATTTGTCGTGAATGGCCAGATGCATCATGGCGGTGACCGCATAGCGGCCCTTGGTGGACAGTCTCATGGCGTTAATCCTGCGGTGGCGGTGGGCAGAGCAAGGCGACGCACAATTCCCTACTATTAGGCAGGGAAACTATAGTAACCCATGTGTTTAGTCAACAAATAGGCGGAAATAGTGCGACCGCGCCTGGAGTGCGCCAGATACTTGCTGATGCGAGGTCAACGCGCTAAGGTGTGTATTATTTACTGTATTGGTACACACTATGCGCACAAACATTGAGATCGACGACAAGTTGATGAGCGACGCCCTCCGGCTGACTGGCTTGAAGACCAAGAAGGAGGCGGTAGAGCTGGGTTTGCGCACGCTGTTGAGATTGCGGCAACAAGAGGAAATTCGCCGCTTCAGAGGCAAGTTGCAGTGGGAGGGCGACCTGAACGCGATGAGGACGGATCAGTGATCGTTGTTGATTCGAGCGTGTGGATTGATTTCTTCCGAGGTGTGACAACGCCGCAGACCGAGCAGTTGGATGCCTTGTTAGGCAGCGAGCCTCTGGCTGTGGGTGACCTGATCTTGGCTGAAGTACTCCAGGGCTTCAGCAGCGAGAAGGACTTCAACCAAGCCAGAAGGCTGCTCACCGCGTTGGACGTCATCACCCTTGGCGGGGAGGAGATTGCCTTGCAAGCTGCCAGAAACTACCGAGCTTTGAGAGTGCAAGGTGTGACGATTCGAAAGACCATCGATACGATCATCGCAACTCGCTGCATCGAGGATGATTTGCCTTTGCTTTACAGCGACAGGGATTTTGACCCGTTCGTTGAGCATCTCGGTTTGCGTTCTGTGATGGTGGAGATCTGAGGCGCGATAAGGTTTGAGCGCAGGCCGCGGCCCGTCAGGGCCGTCGCGCCTGCAGCGATGAGTCAGGGTGACCTCGATCGAGACCAATTATGTGCCGGGGGTTGTTCCCAGTTTGGCGGCGAAGGTTTTGACCGCTTGGGAGTAGGTGGGATTGCTCAGGACCAGTTGCTTGAGTTGGTCGCGCTTGGAAAGCCCCAACTGGTCATAGATCAGCAGGTAGGCTTTGACCCGGAAGTCGTCGTCGCCTACGCCATGATCGCGGAGAAGAGTCAGTGCGTCCTGGTGATAATTATTCTTGATCATGTGGCGCACGGCTTCTTTAGCAAGATCGCTGGAGTCGTAGGCGGTGAGCAGGGCTTGGAAATCAGTGGGGCTGGGGTGACTGGTAGCCAGTGAGCGGACATAATCCGGCAGATTTGCGCCACTCAAGGAGGAGAGTTCACAGCCTTTCAGGCAGCGACGGATGGCGGAATAAACCGGGTCTTCGACGTTCAGCAAGCCGCTATTGTCGCGGCCTTGGGCGATGTATTGGGCGACGGCGGTTTGAATACGGGCGGAATCGGGGTTAATGACCAGCAGATTCAGGGCGCTGGCTTGCTGGCGGGCCTGGTTGAGATGGCCGGTGGCAAGGAACTCACGGATCGTGTCGAGATAGCGGGCGGTGAGTCGCTGAGCGGCTTTCCCTTGCGTGTCGAGGTCGCGGATCGCCAGATAGGTGGCGCTTAACAGGGAGAGTTCGGCAGTCTGGTCGGCCAGTTGGATGAATTGCGCCAATCCGTCTTCGGCATATCCGGCTTTCTGGGTAGCCTTGTATAAATCAGCATAGGTTGCGGCCAGAAAGTAATAGGCCAGCGCGAGTTGTTGGGCGTCTGCGGATTGTTGTCCTTGCGGCTGATTGAGCAGGATATTCTTGAACTTGATGAGGCTGGTCAGGGCGTCGTCAAGGTGTTTCTTTTCCTGGGTGCGCTGGTAGGTGTCCAGATATTCAATGCCGCTGTCGAAATCGGCGCGGATTAGGGCATTGAGCGTACTTTGGATTTGGTCAACCTTGGTGGATAAGCTCGCCAGACTTTCCGAAATGCTGATGAGCTGGTTGCCGATATCCACCAGCTTCAGATTCACTTGTTCGACTGCTTGTCCGACTTTGAGGATTTCCTGCAGGTTGTTTTGAATTGCCGCCATTTCTGCGGCGTGTTGTTCGCGGAGATCATTGCCGAGAATGGCAAATTCAGCGGTCATGCGATTTTGCAGGGTTTCAATGCGCTGATTAGTCTGGGCTACTTCCTGACGAACTGCTTCATTACTTTCAGAGACTTCATTATTTTCAGAGGTTGCCGGCTCACCGGCCATGGCGGTATTAACCGCAGCGTCAATGACATAATCTGCCGCAATACCGCCTACCAGACCAACTACGAAACCAGCGGCAGCGCCGATTGGCCCTAATGCAGCTCCAGCAGCGGCAGCGCCGAAAGCGGTTTTTACATTTGACAGCAGCGATTTAACCGTGCGCTTGGTGTATTGATCGGCAACTTTAGAGTTGGCGGCGCTCATACGGCTGGATGGAGAAAGCGATGCTTTAGCGGGTTTTGGTGAAGTTGCAGCAATCCGGGCAGCATGTTGATCGAGTATCTGGCCCATCAGCTTGGGATCGCGGCGAATATCGGTCATGAGCCGATTACGGTCAGTAGCGGGAATGCCCTGTTTTTCAAGAGCGGCATCAAGATTGCGGTAGTAACCATCAACGATTTTGCGCTGAAATTCATCCTTGGGATTGGCGAGATCGATAGTCTGGTTGCCGGCGTATTGAATCTTGTACTTGGCCCCGCCTTTCAAATCAGCCGTATTGACATCGGTGCCCGTGCTGCTGATGTCCTGAAGATCGATCCGTAATTGTCCGTCCTGCATTCCGCCAACGCGCCAGAGCCGACTCCGGTAATTGCCTGCCTTGACTTGTTGTTCAATCTGCCGGTAGTGCTTGAGGCGTTCATCGTCCTGTTTGCTCTCGGCGTCCTGAATGAGACTGGACAGCTTGCATTGCATCCAGGCTGCGGACATCTGATTGCCGCCGCATTTCAGATCGCTTGCGAGTTGGCTGGTGTTGTACTTGCTCTCGGCAATCAGTACGTCCTTGATCGTGCCGCTGGCGTCAGTTTTGACGAACAGCCCATCAATGCCTTGGCGTCCAGTTTGTCCTGATAGGGATTGCCAGCCGCTTTGAGTGAAATAGTCCTGCATCAATCCTTCAGCGGCATCGCCCATGACATGCCGCATGTCAACAGCATGAGCGGTTCCCGTTAAAACGGCGCTTAGAGTCAGTATGATCCAGCAGAAGATCGGGCGGATCGTTTTAGAGTTCATCGGCGAGTTCCATTGCTATTTGTTTGATCTGGAGTTGCGTTCCTTGCAGTTGCAGTTCGTATTTGAAGGAACGGCCTTTGCGGCTAACCAGTATCATATTAAACGGCTTGGAGGCCATTTCTAACGGTATTTCGGCGGTGAAGGTGTAGACCTTGGATAGCGAGGGTTGAACTTGGATTTGAGTGGATTGGGGCGGGAGCTTGTCTTCCCAGAGCAGGGCATGTTCCAAATCCAGATCGGCGACAACATGCAGTTTTAATCCGCATAGCGTTCCTTTCTGCGGACATTCGCCGTTGATTTCGATGCGCTTGCCTTCAGTTAAATTGGCGGGATCAACAGCTACGTCATGGTAAGGGTAAAGAATCTTTCCTGTGGAATCATTGACCAGAAAAACTTCCTGATCTGTAACCAAGCGGCGGGGGTTTCCAGTATTCAGAAAGGTTGGTTTTTTGATATGGTATAGCGGCATTTTTAACAACTGGGGATTGTATTCAACGCCTTTATTAAAATCAGCTTGAGCTTTGCTTAATTCTCCCTTTAACCACCATGATGAGGCTTGCGTCAAAGCATTTTCTTTCTCTTGCTTTTCTCTTGCCAGTCTTGCTTGCCTTTCTGCCTCTTCTTGCCTTGCCAGTTTTGCTTGTCTTTCTGCTTCTTTCTGCATCGCCAGTTTTGCTTGCCATATTTCACTACGTAGTGCATAAGCCTCAGTATATGTACGGCCATGATTTTCAATAGCTGTATTAGCATCAGCAAGAGCTTTATCCCATTCACCCTTTGCTTGCCATAATTTACTGCGTATGAAATAAGCAAAAGCATATTTCGGTTCCATTTCAATCGCCTTATTAATATCAGCGAGTGCTCCATCCCATACTCCATTTTCCGATTTTAGTTGGCTACGCTCGGCGTAATCAAAGGCATCCTGAGGATCATGGATACCGCTGGCCAGTACAATAGAATCGGCACCGAATATCAATCCAATAATCAAAAGAACACTCATAACCATCACTAACTTGTTCATGCTCAATGACTCCATCTGCTCGACCCAGCCGTGCAGGTATAACCGCCGGGCTAGGAGGAGCTTGTCAGAAAGTGGTAAAGATTCGGCCATGCTCACCGATATTGTCTTTTTGGGCATCATCGCGCGGCCCTAGAGCATAAGCGACGATCCATATACAGGGTATTGGCGCTTACACCATAAATTGGCGAATAGAGCCGCAAACTGATATCAGTTGCCGATCGTCCATGCGGCCAATAATATTTCTAATTACGGTACCCATAACCTTTTGTACGCCTGACAAGCCAAGCGCAGCTGACTGCTGAACAACAAAGTTGGCCTTCGTAGCCTTGAGCGACTGTAGAAAGTATTGATCCATCCCGCTGTCTGTCAGCTCGAGGATAAGATTTGTGAGTTGTCCTGAGTACGCTGTTGGTTTATCAGCGCTCTCGATCTTTTCGAGAATCTCCATCGTCTTTAATCGGAGTTCCTGCGAATGGTGAAAGCGCAGGAAGGGCCTTTCACTCGGCTCGGCTGTTTTCGGCTGCGCGCACTGCGCAGCTACGGGTTCTGCGGGTTTTGGGGAAGTTGTCATGGCTCATGGGGCTGTGAAGAAGAGGGACCATCATATTCACCGGCGCGGCTTTGCTGTGGATATTCGCCGCTGAGGCGCCTTGTGCTGCCTAATTATTTGTAGACCCCCCTAAAAGTGATCTTGCCTTTACGCCAGATTTGCGTATAACCAAAAATTATACAAAAATAACATAGATAAATCAATTACTCCTCAAAAACCAGTCCTCCTATTGCGGCAAGCATCTGTCTCGCCCGCATCACCGCCGCCGCAAGCGCCCAAGCTCCTCATCAAGGAAAATGATTTGCATCTCGGTTATGGGAAATCAGCGCTCAAAACGGACCGCTGCACGCTTCAAACGGCAGGGGTATTACCGGACAGGCTGGAAAAGCGATGGCCCTGGCGCAGGCAATAGCTAAGCCACTTATCGAGGAAGCGATTCATGCGCCAGCGGGTTTGCAGACTGGGGAGAATGAGGTTGCCGGTGCTGCCAGCGTCAAAGGCGGGGTGATGGCGCAGATGCGCGGTCATCACCTCGGCCATGCGGGCATCGTGATAGATGCGAATATGCAGATTGGGTTCGGCAACGACAGTAGCCTGTTGGGTGAAGCGGTAGGTGAGCAACAGTTCACTGGTATAGCGAAAACGCTCAATGACGTGCAGATGCAAATCCAAGCCATTTGCGACCCGCGACACGCCAGCGCCGGCAGCGGGTATCACCGGCAGCAGGCGGCGCATATGGATATAGTTGCGCTCGTACAGCTCCATCAGCGCCGGGAAATGGCCCGGCGCATCGTAGCTGCCGTGCGTAGCATGGCGTGGGTGCAGCAGGATCATGATTCAGGCATCCGCGCGCAGCACTTCCAGATGCCAGCCTTGCGCATCACAGCACAGCACGCTGCCATGCTGGTACCAGTCGCCGAGCACCGCGCGCCGCATCGGCTGGCCATCGAGCGATCCCTGATGCACCGCTGGCCGATGGGTATGGCCATGGATCATCTGACTGATGCGATGGGCGCGCAGGGCCTGTTCAACCGCATCGGGATTGACATCGGTGATGCTCTCGGCCTTGCCCTGAGTCGCGGTGCGGCTGGTTTCGCGCAACTGCCCAGCCAAGGCCCGCCGCTGCGCCAAAGGCAAGGCCAGCATCCGCGCCTGCCAAGCCGGATCACGTACCTGAGCGCGGAACGCCTGGTAATCGACATCGTCGGTGCACAGCGTGTCACCGTGCAGCAGCAGCACCGGCCTGCCGTACAGGTCGATGGTGACGGTTTCCGGCAGCAGTTCCAGCCCGGCGGCAGCGGCAAAACGTGCGCCAAGCAGGAAATCGCGATTGCCATGCAGGAAACGCACGGGCACACCGGCATCGACCAACGCGCGCAGCGCCGCAGCAACCTCGGGACCGGGTGCGGCGTCATCGTCATCGCCAATCCACGCCTCGAACAGATCGCCAAGAATGTACAAGGCAGCAGCCATCCGGGCGCGCCGCGCCAGGAAATCGAAAAACAGCGCGGTGGTTTCCGGACGGCTGGCATCCAGATGCAGATCGGAGATGAACAGAGTAGGCGCGTTGCTCATTAGTCGATGACTTCGGCGCGCTCGATCACTACATCGTCGGCGGGCACATCCTGATGGCCGCGCCGGCTGGTGGTGGCGACCTTGGCAATGCTCTCAACCACGTCCATGCCTTCGGTCACCCGACCGAACACGCAATAGCCCCAGCCCTGGCTATTGGCGGCGCGGAAATCGAGAAAATCGTTGTCCTTGAGATTGATGAAGAACTGCGCGGTGGCCGAATGCGGATCGCTGGTGCGGGCCATGGCAATGCTGCCCTTCTGGTTCTTCAACCCATTATCGGCCTCATTGCGGATCGGGCTGCGGGTGGTTTTCTGCTTCATCCCGGCTTCCATGCCACCGCCCTGGATCATGAAATTGGGGATCACCCGATGGAACAGGGTGCCGTCATAAAAGCCATCGCGGGCGTATTGCAGAAAATTGGCAGCCGTGGCCGGTGCGCGGGCCTGGTCCAATTCCAGGGTAATGGTGCCAAGCGTGGTGTGCAGTTTGATCATGTCGGAAAGCTCAGGGTTGCGGGGCGGAAGAGGGTTTTGTTGCAGCAGGGGCTGCGGGCGCGGTCTCGGGCAATACGGTAACGGACTGGATCAGCACCGGCGTTGTCGGCACATCGCCAAAGCGCCCGCCGGGACCGCCGGGACCGGTGGCAACCTGACGGATCTTATCCACGGTCGCCATGCCGTCGATGACCTGGCCAAACACCGTATAGCCCCAGCCTTGCGGCGTGGCGGCGCGGTAGTCCAGGGCCGGGTTATCCTTGACGTTGATGAAGAACTGCGCGGTGGCCGAATGCGGATCGCTGGTGCGCGCCATGGCAATACTGCCGCGCCGGTTCTTCAGACCGTTATCGGCTTCGTTGCGGATCGGGGCCTGGGTCGGCTTTTGCTGGAAGTCGCTGCTGAAGCCGCCGCCCTGGATCATGAAGCCGTCGATGACCCGGTGAAAGAGCGTGCCGTTGTAAAAGCCGCTCTTGGCGTAGGTGAGGAAATTGGCGACCGTGTTCGGTGCCTGCTCGGTGTTCAGCTCCACGGTGATTGGGCCAAGACTGGTGTCGATGCGCACCTGGGGCGCGGCCAGCGCGAGCGAGCCGGTCAGACCGGCCAGCACGGCGGCGAGCAAAGGAAAAGGGTTCGGCATGGATGCGAGCCTGATGAAATCAGCAAGGGTGAAAGAGAACGAATGAGCCTGCATGATAGTCAGCACGGCGGCACCCTGCCAGATTTGGTGGCGCCAGTGCTTTCCGCTACCATGACATCACTATGACCGGTAAAAACGTCAAAACGCGCTTCGCACCCAGCCCGACCGGCTATCTGCATCTGGGCAATCTGCGCACGGCGCTATTCAATGCTCTGCTGGCCCGCCACTGTGGCGGCACGTTCCTGCTGCGCATCGAGGATACCGATGCTGAGCGCAGCCGTCCGGAATACAGCGCCGCGCTGCTGGAAGATCTGCGCTGGCTGGGTCTGGACTGGCAGGAAGGTCCCGAAGTGGGCGGGCCTTATGCGCCGTATGTGCAATCAGCGCGGGCCGCAGTCTATGCCCAGTACTATCAGCAACTGGAAGCGCGCGGGCTGGCGTATCCGTGTTTCTGCAGTCCCGAGGAATTGGCGCTGAGTCGCAAGCTGCAGCGGGCCGCCGGACAGCCACCACGCTATGCCGGCACCTGTGCGCACCTGAGCGCAGCCGAGCAGCAGGCGCGGCGCGCTGCCGGCCTTGTGCCCAGCCTGCGCTTTCGGGTGCCGGCCGGGCGGACGATTACCTTCACTGATCTGATCCGGGGGCCGCAGCGCTTTGCCAGCGATGATATTGGCGATTTCGTCATTCGCCGTGCGGATGGTGCGCCGCAGTTCTTTTTCGCCAATGCCGTGGATGATGCGCTGATGGCGGTCAGCCATGTGCTGCGCGGCGAGGATCATGTGACCAATACCCCGCGCCAGTTGCTGTTGCTGGACGCGCTGGAGCTGCCCGCGCCGGCCTATGGGCATCTGGCGCTGATCGTTGCCGCCGGTGGCGGGCCGCTGTCCAAGCGCGAGGGCGATCTCAGCTTGCGCGAGTTGCGCGCTATCGGTTATCGCCCGGAAGCCTTGCTGAACTATCTGGCGCGGCTTGGCCACAGCTATCCTGGCGATGCCTGGCGTGATCCGGCTGCACTGGCCGCCGATTTCGCCCTGGAGCGTCTCGGGCGCGCCCCGGCGCATTATGACGCCGCGCAGCTGCTGCACTGGCAGACCGAAGCGGTGCAGCGCGCAACGCCGGATGCACTGTCGGCGTGGCTGGAACCGGCGCTGCGCGAGCGGGTGCCGGCGGCGCTGCATGCCGATTTCATCGCCACGGTGCGACCGAATATCCGCTTTCCCGCCGATGCCGCGTTCTGGGCTGAACGCCTGTTCGCCGCCGAACTCTGTCCGAGCGAGGACAGCCGGGTGGTAATTGCAGCAGCAGGGCCGGCCTTCTTCCATGCAGCGCTGGAAGCCTACGCCGCGCAGGGCGCCGCTTATCAGCCCTTGATTGAAGCGCTGAAACAGCGCACCGGCGCCAAAGGCAAGGCGTTGTTCATGCCGCTGCGCGCTGCGCTGACCGGCGAAACCCACGGTCCGGAACTGGCGCGCGTCCTGACGCTGCTGCCAGCAGACACCGTCTGTCGGCGCCTGCGCGCGGCCTGTTGAAAGGTATGCGCCCGGTACGGCGCCGCTCCTGTCCCGTAGCGCCCGATCTTCGAATCTTCCTTTTTTCGAGAGAATCCCGCATGTTGCAGATTTTCAACAGCCTGAGCCGCCGCAAGGAAATCTTCACGCCGATCGAACCGGGCAAGGTGCGCATGTATGTATGCGGCATGACCGTCTATGACCATTGCCACGTCGGCCATGCCCGGGTGATGGTGGTGTTTGATGTGGTGCTGCGCTGGCTGCGTGCCCAGGGTTATGAGGTCACCTATGTGCGCAATATCACCGATATCGACGACAAGATCATCCGTCGCGCCCAGGAAAATGGCGAGGAATTCCAGGCGCTGACCGGGCGTTTCATCGCCGCGATGCACGAGGATCTGGCGGCGCTGGGCATCCTGCCACCGAGCGAAGAGCCCCGCGCCACTGCCGCGATCGCCGATATCATCGCTCTGATTCAGACCCTGGTGGACAAGGGCTTTGCCTATGCCGGCACCAGTGGCGATGTCTATTACGACGTCAGCCGTTTTACAGGTTACGGGCGGCTGGCCAACAAGAAACTCGACGATCTGCGTGCAGGCGCGCGTATCGAGGTGGAGGAGGCCAAGGACGATCCACTGGATTTCGTGCTGTGGAAAGCCGCCAAGCCCGGTGAGCCAAGCTGGCCATCACCCTGGGGCGCGGGCCGGCCCGGCTGGCATATCGAATGCTCGGCAATGTCCACCCGCTGCCTGGGCGCGCATTTCGACATTCACGGCGGCGGCATGGATCTGAAATTTCCCCATCACGAAAATGAGATTGCCCAGTCCGAGGCGGCCAGTGGCCATGCCTATGTGAACGTGTGGATGCACAACGGCTTCGTCCAGGTCAACGAGGAGAAAATGTCCAAGTCGCTGGGCAATTTCTTCACGGTGCGCGAAGTGTTGCAGCGCTATCAGCCGGAAGTGGTGCGTCTGTTTATTCTCGCCAGTCACTACCGTGGCCCGCTGAACTATAGCGATGAAAACCTGGAGCATGCCCGCGCCTCGCTGACCCGCCTG
>OFSA01000034.1_pt1 | contig 23289 bp, 20 predicted proteins | sample 1543241 | NCBI WGS metagenome assembly OFSA01 (sample SAMN05442508, study PRJEB24371) | freshwater metagenome | isolation source: Freshwater Lake | place: Canada: Niagara | collected 2012-08-09 | reverse complement strand
GGATCAGCAGCAGGCGTTTGAACAGAGGCTTGAGCGGGGTGTGGGGCATGAGTGGAGATCTCAGGGCAGGAGTGCGTAGCAAGCGGTGCGCGAATGATCAGGATGGGCCAGAGGCCGGCACAGTCCCGGCCGGAGCCAGCAGCCGTGCGTAGAGCGCCGCGACCTGGGTGGCAGTGTGTTCGATGGTGAACTGCCGCTCGAAGCGCAGCCGGGCCGCTGTGGCCAGGCGTGCGCCCAGAGCCGGGTCGTTGAGCAGGCGCAGGATGGCATCGCTCAGGGCGGCGGTATCGCCGACCGGGATCAGCAATCCGGTGACGCCGTCCTCGATGGCGTCCTCGATGGCGCCGACCGGGGTGGTGATCACCGGCAGGCCGGTCGCCATGGCCTCCAGAATCGCCACCGGCAGCCCTTCCATATGCGAGGGCAACAGGAATGCATCGCTCTCGGCCAGCAGCCGCCAGGCTTCGTTACGTTCCACCCAGCCGGGTATTTGGACACGCTCCGTCAGGTTCAGACGCTGCAGCTCGGCGCGATAGTGCTCCACCAGGCCATTGCCGGCCAGGATCGCCGTCCACGGCAGGGTGCGCAGCCGCGGATCGGCCAGCGCAGCCAGCAGTTCCGGCGTGCCCTTGCGCGGCCCCAGTTCGCCCAGCGTCAGCAGACGGCCACCCTCGCGCAGTGTGCGCCAGGCGATCGGTGGCTCGCTGTAGCGCGGGTCGGGAACGCCATTGTGGATGATGGTGACCCGCTGCTCTGGAATCCCCAGCGTGGCGGTGAAGTAGTCGCGCCAGTAGCCGCCAATCACCACCAGTTGCTCGGCGCTTGCCATGGTGCGAATCACGGCGCGACGCAGGCCGGCCGGGCGCAGCCGGTCCATGAATTCAACGAAATCGGCGCCATGCAGGTGCAAAATCACCGGCAGACCCAACGCGCGTGCCAGCAGCAGCAACAGCAGCTTGCGGAACACGCTGCCATAGGCGGCCATGTGGATGTGGACCAGATCGATATGGCCACACAGCGCGTGCCAGCCCAGACGCAGCCAGGCCAGGGCGAACCAGAGTGGCATCTGCCAGAACGGTCCGGGGCCGTAGGTATCCACCACCCGGCACTTCACCTGGGGCGCATCACGCGTCAGGGTAGGGATCAGGTAAGCGAGAAAGCGCCCCATGCCGCCACGGCCGCGCAGGCCCCCCGGTCCAAAGTGCCAGGCCCGGATGATCTTATTATTCTTCTGCAAGGTGCTCATTTCAGGGTACCAATCTTGGCAGCAGAGGTGTGGGAGTGGACGAGACAGGCCCGTGCAGGCAGTGTACGTTATTGATCGTCAAGCGACCATCAGCTCCCGTTGCACATCGCCGCGCGACTCAACCGAACAGGATCAGCAGCCAGACCACGGCAGCGTTGAGCAAGGCCATGAAGACTGCCGCCGAGCCGATATCCTTGGCCCGGCCGGACAGTTCATGGCGTTCCAGGCCGATGCGGTCGATGGCCGCCTCGATGCCGGTGTTGAGCAGTTCGACGATCACCAGCAGCAGCAGGCTGCCAATCAGCAGCACCCGCTCCACGGCGCTGTCGCCCAGCCACAGGGCCAGCGGCGCCAGCACCACGCACAGCAGCCCTTCCTGACGAAACGCTTCCTCGTTGCGCCAGGCGGCCTTCAGTCCAGCCCAGGAATAGCCGGTGGCGTTGATCAACCGGCGCCAGCCGGTGTGCTGCTGGTAGGCCATCGCTCAGGACGCCGCCGGCCGCCAGGCCAGGTCCATGTCGCGGGCGGCGCGTACTTCGTCCAGACGCCGGATCGGTCGATGGTGGGGCGCGCCCTTGACCCAGTCCGGATCATCCTCGGCCTCCTGCTGAATCTGGCGCAGCGCGGCGACGAAAGCATCCAGTTCTTCCTTGCACTCGGTTTCGGTCGGCTCGATCAGCAGGCATTCCGGCACCAGCAGCGGGAAATAGGTGGTCGGGGCGTGGAAGCCGAGATCGAGCAGGCGCTTGGCAAAATCCATCGCCGTGACCCCGAGGCTCTTGGCCTGACGGCGCAGGGTGATGATGAACTCATGACTGGCGCGCCGCTGCGGAAACGCGGCCTCGAAACCGGCCCGGCTCAGTTCCGCCAGCAGGTAGTTGGCGTTGAGCGTGGCGTATTCAGCGACCCGGCCCATGCCGGCGCGGCCGAGCAGCCGGGCGTAGATATAGGCGCGCAGCAGGACCCCGGCATTGCCCATGAACGCCGACAGCCGGCCGATGCTCTGCGGCCGCTCGGCTTCGCTCAGCCAGCGATAGCGATCACCGTCACGGGCGACGATCGGCACCGGCAGGAACGGTTCCAGCCGGGCGCTGACTGCTACCGGCCCGGCACCCGGACCGCCGCCGCCATGCGGGGTGGCGAAGGTCTTGTGCAGGTTCATGTGGATCACGTCGAAGCCCATATCGCCGGGACGGGCCTTGCCGAGGATGGCGTTGAGGTTGGCGCCATCGTAGTAAAGCAGGCCGCCGGCAGCGTGAACGATCGCGGCGATCTCGCTGATGTTGCGCTCGAATACGCCCAGGGTGGAGGGATTGGTCAGCATCAGCCCAGCGGTCTGCGGCCCGACCGCCTCGCGCAGCGCGGCTAGATCAACATCGCCCTGGGCATCGGTGGGGATTTCCCGCACGCTGAAGCCACACATGATCGCCGTGGCCGGGTTGGTGCCGTGCGCTGCGTCCGGCACCAGGATCTCGCGCCGCGCCTCGTCACCGTGGGCGCGGTGATAGGCACGAATCATCGCCACCCCGGCGAATTCACCCTGCGCCCCGGCCATCGGCGTCAGCGATACCGCCGCCATGCCGGTCACTTCGCGCAGGATCTCCTGCAGGTCATGGAGACAGGCCAGAAAGCCCTGGTTGACCGCTTCCGGCGCCAGTGGGTGCCGGCCGAGAAAGCCGGGCAGCGAGGCCAGCCGGTGGCAGACCCGCGGGTTGTACTTCATGGTGCAGGAGCCGAGCGGGTAGAAGTGGGTGTCGATGGAGAAATTCTTCTGCGACAGCCGGGTGTAGTGGCGCACAGCCTGCAGTTCCGAGACTTCCGGCAGCGGTGCGGCCTGGGTGCGGCGCAGATGCGCGGGCAGGTCGGACAGGGCATCGGCCGGCGCAGCGGTAGGAATGACGCCCGGACGGCCGGGACGGGATTGCTCGAAGATCAGCATGGTTGAGGATCCCACTCCAGTTACCGCAGCACGGCCAGTGCCGCCGCGTAGTCCGGTTCCTGGGCGATTTCGGGCACCAGTTCGGCATGACGGACGACATTCTGTTCATCCAGCACCAGCACGGCGCGGGCAGTCAGGCCCGCCAGCGGCCCGTTTTCCAGCAGCACGCCATAGTCCTTGGCGAAGGTGCGCGAGCGCATCATCGACAGGGTCACCACGTTCTCCAGGCCCTCGTTGCCGCAAAAGCGCTTCTGGGCAAAGGGTAGATCGGCGGAGATGACCAGGATCACCGTATCGGGATGCGCCTTGGCATGTTCGTTGAACGTGCGGGTTGACAGCGCGCAGACCGCCGTATCGAGACTGGGCACGATGTTCAGCAGCTTTTTCCTGCCGGCGAAATCGGCCAGGCTCAGATCCTTGAGGTCGGCAGCGACCAGTTTGAAATCGGGCGCGGTTGCGCCGACGGCGGGCAGTTCGCCATTAGTGTTGATCGGGTTGCCCTTGAGTGTCACGGTGGCCATGTCAAAGCGCTCCAGCGGGAAAAGGAAAGATCGTGCAGACGCCTGGATTGTTCTGGTGCCTTACACCACCGCCGCCAGGGCCGTGGCATAGGCGCGCAGGTCAGCGGCGTCCTTGGTTTCGGTGGCACAGATCAGCAGAGCATCACCCAGTTCGGGATAGTCGCCGCTCAGGTCGAGGCCGCCGAGGATGCCGTGCGTGCGCAGGGCCTCGAGCACCGCGCCAGCGGAACGCGGCAGCTTCAGGACTGCTTCATGGAACAGCGGGCGCTTGAACAGCGGGCTGACGCCGGGAATCGCGCTCAGCTGTTCCAGCAGCGCCCGAGTGTTGGCATGGCAACTAGCAGCGACCTGTTCCAGACCGTGCGGCCCGAGCAGCGTCAGATACAGTGTTGCCGCAGTGACCATCAGGCCCTGATTGGTGCAGATGTTGGACGTGGCCTTGGAACGGCGGATGTGCTGCTCGCGGGCCTGCAGGGTCAGGGTGAAGCCGGGCTTGCCGTCCAGGTCCACGGTGCGCCCGACCAGCCGCCCCGGCATCTGCCGCACCAGGTCCTGCCGGCAGCACAGGAAGCCGAAATAGGGTCCGCCGGAACTGAGCGGCGCGCCCAGGGGCTGACCGTCGCCACAGGCGATATCGGCGCCGCGCGCGCCCCACTGCCCCGGTGGCTTGAGTACCGCCAGCGCGGTTGGATTGACCACCGCCACCGCCAGCGCATTGTGCTGATGCGCCCAGTCGGTCAGGGCGTCTACGTCTTCCAGAACGCCGAAGAAGTTGGGCTGGGCGATCACCAGCGCGGCGATGTCCTGCCCGGCCCAGGGCGCGAGCGCTTCGATCGGGGTATGGCCGCCGGCTGGATCGTAGGGCACTTCCAGCAGTTCCAGGCCCTGGTTATGGATGATGGCGTGGGCGGCGCGCCGGTACAGCGGGTGCAGCGTGCGTGGTATCAGGATGCGCTTGGATTTCGACTTGCGATTGGCACGCACCGCCATCAGCAGTGCCTCGGCCAGCGCCGATGCCCCGTCGTACAGCGAGGCGTTGGACACCGCCAGTCCGGTCAGCCCGGCCATCATGCTCTGGTACTCGTAGAGTACCTGCAGGGTGCCCTGGCTGGCCTCGGGCTGATAGGGCGTGTAGGCGCTGTAGAACTCGCCGCGGCCGACGATTTCCCAGATCGCCGCCGGGATGTGGTGCTCGTAGGCGCCGGCGCCAAGGAAGCAGGCCAGCGGCGGGTCCTGGGTGGCGCGGGCCGCCATCAGGCGCGTGACCTGGGCTTCGCTGAGGCCCTCGGGCAGTGCCTGCAGCGCGCTGATGCGCAGCGCGGGTGGGATCTCGTCGAACAGGGCCTCGATGCTGGGGGCGCCGATCGCCTCCAGCATGGCCTGGACGTCGTCTGCGGTATGCGGAATGAAGGGCATGGGCAGCGCCTCGCCTAGCCGGCCAGCTTCGGGTTGGCGAGCGAGGCGTCATCGTCATCATCGGCCAGGGCAATGGCCGCGTAGGCATTGGCATCGAACAGACCGTCCAGGGCGGCGCTGGTCTTGATGCGGAAGATCCAGCCTTCGCCGTAGGGGTCCTGGTTGATCAGTTCGGGGCTGTCGGCGAGCAGTTCGTTCACCTCGACGATCACACCATCGAGCGGGCTGTAGACATCGGAAGCGGCCTTGACCGATTCGACCACGGCACAGCTTTCGGCGGCGCTCACCACCCGACCGACTTCGGGAATTTCCACAAAGACCAGATCGCCGAGCAGGTGCTGGGCATGGTCGGTGATGCCTACGGTGACGATGCCATCCTCCTGGGGACGCAGCCACTCGTGGGATTCGGTGTAACGCAGTTCGGCGGGAATGTTGCTGCTCATCGGCGGTTCCTCGACAGGGGTTCGGTAGGGAGCGGGGAATGGGTGCGGCTAGACCGGGCGCGAGACGAACGGCGGCTTGACCACCAGGGCCGACAGGTGCTTGCCGCGCACCTCGACCTGGCAGCGCTCGCCGATGCCGGCGGTGACCCGGGCCAGGGCAATGCCCCGGTTCAGGGTCGGTGAGAAGGCGCCGCTGGTGGTCTGGCCGATTTCGCGTGTGCCGTCATGGACCGTCTGGTGGCTGCGCAGCACGCCGCGCTCTTCCAGCACCAGGCCAACGAAGGTCTGCGGCACGCCAGCGGCGCGCTGCTGTTCCAGGGCGCTGCGACCGATGAAATCGCGATCCGCCGGCTGCCAGGCCACCGTCCAGCCCAGCCCGGAGACCAGCGGCGTGGTAGTCGTGTCCATGTCGCTGCCATAGAGATTCATGCCCGCTTCCAGGCGCAGGGTATCGCGGGCGCCCAGACCACAGGGGGCAACGCCGGCGGCCAGCAGTTGTGCCCACAGCGCGGGGGCTTGCGTCGCCGGCAGCAGGATTTCCACGCCGTCCTCGCCGGTGTAGCCGGTGCGGGCGATGAACAGGGTGTCGCCGTCCACGGCATGAAAGCGGCGGCTGGCACGCACTGCGGCCAGGGTATCGGCATCGAGCACTGCGGCCAGGTGCGCCAGTGCCTCGGGGCCCTGCACCGCCAGCATCGCCAGATCGTCGCGCACCGTCCAGGCGGCGCCGTAGCGCTCGGCGATCGCTGCGATCCAGGCCAGATCGCTATCGCGCGTGGCGGCGTTCAGCACCAGCCGATAGCCGGCCGCGCCCCGGTCATAGACGATCAGATCGTCGATGACGCCGCCGGCCTCGTTGAGCATGCAGGTATACAGCGCCTTGCCGGGATACAGCCGGGCTACGTCGTTGGCCAGCAAATAGCGCAGCAGCGTTTTGGCCGGACCGGGCTCGGCGAAATCGACAATGGTCATGTGCGAAACATCAAACAGGCCGGCATCGCGCCGCACCTGATGATGCTCGTTCAGTTGCGAGCCATAGTGCAGCGGCATGTCCCAGCCGCCGAAATCAACCATTTTCGCCCCCTGGGCGAGATGGCTGTCATAGAGGGGAGTGCGTTTAGCCATGCGAAAGACCCGGTGGGGTGGATGGATCATGGCGTGGAGCCAGGCCATGATGACCGGTGTCCAGGGCGCGCCCGGTCACGGGTTAAGGTACGCGGGTACGGGATCCCGGTTTTTGTTGCATCTTCCGCGCATTCCGGATCCGGGCGCGGGCTCCAGGCTGGCGAAAAGCATCGCGCGCATGCCGGCACAACGCAAGTAGTACGCGAACAGTGTGACCGCGGGCCATGACTAGCGCAGCCGGCTAAGAGCATAAAAGCCACCGCTGAGGAACAGTAGCGAGGGCAGCACCGCGCCCAGCACCGGTGGATAGCCATACAGCAGCACCAGATTGCCGAGCAGAAAATTGATCAGGAAGAACGCCAGCCCGAGCAGCAGGCCAATCAGCAGGCGCTGACCGACACCGGCGGCGCGCTGCGGGCCGAAGACGAAGGGCAGCGCCACCACCAGCATCGCCACATACACCAGCGGCGCCAGCAGCTTGCGCCACAGCGCCAGCCGGTAGCTCTGCGCGTCCAGACCATTGCGTTCCAGATAGTCGATGTACAGCCACAGCTCACGGATCGCCAACTGGCTGGGGTTGGCCGCCAGCACGTCAAGAATCTGCGGGCTGATCGCCGAATCCACCGCCAGCGCGGCCAGTTGCCCGACGCGCGCGCTGTCGCCCTCCAGTGCGGTGCGGCTGACGCCTTCCAGCAGCCAGCGGCCCTGTTCATAACGCGCGCCCTGGGCGTGGGTCACGGCCTCCATCTGCGCATCGGGCTTGATGTGGAACACATGAATATCCATCAGGCGAATGCCGGGCAGCACCGCGCTGACATGGACGAAGAATTCACCATCCCGCGCCCAGAAGCCGCGGCCACCGCGAATCTCCAGTTTTTCGCCCCGGGCCACCGCGCGCTGCTCACGGGCTATTTGCTCCAGCGGCGGCGCCACGAATTCGCCAATGGCCAGCACCACCAGACTGAGCAGCAGACCGGCCTGCAGAGCCGAGGCGCTCAGCCGGCTCAGCGACAGGCCCGCAGCGCGCATCACGATCAGCTCGCTGCCCGCGGCCAGCGTGCCCATGCCCAGCAGGCCGCCGACCAGCAGCGCCATCGGAAACAGCTCATACAGTTGCCGCGGCTGGATCAGCAGCAGGTAATTAAACGCTGCCGCGAAGCTGTAACCACCCTTGCCGATATCCTCCAGCTCCACCAGCAGGTTGAGAAAGGATTCCAGCAGCAGCAGCACCAGCAGCGCGATCACGGTGGTGCCGGCGACGGTGCGAAAAATGTAGCGATCAATCAGAGTCATGGCATCAGGCCCCGGCATCAGCATGGCGCCACAGCCGGCGCTGCAGCCAGCGCCAGCTGGCGGTGCCCGCCACATGGTAGAACAGCAGGACCAGGCCCAGCAGCAGGAACAGGCCATGCACCCACCACAGGCCGATGCCAGCGCTGACCACGCCATGACTCAGCCAGGACTCGCCGACGCCGATCAGGTTGAAATTGATCGCGTAGATCAGCACCGCCGCGACGATGCGCCCATAGCGGCCTTCGCGGGGCCGGGCGCGGGCCAGCAGCGGCGCCCACAGGGCAATCAGCAGCACGCTGAGCGGACTGTTCAGGCGCATCTGCAGCTCGGCGACGTGCATCGGCTCGCTCGATTGCAGCAGGCGCAGGGTGGGCAGGGCTTCGCGGTGCTGCCAGGCCTCGGTAGGCGGCGCGGTATCGACACGCACCGAAGCCTGTTCGAAGTGCAGCATCTGGTAATTGCCCTGCCCGGGCGTACCCTGATAGCGATAGCCGTCTTCAAGCACGATATGACGGATGCCGTCGGCATCGACGATCTGGCGGCCCTGGAGACCGGTGGTGACACTGATCGCGCCATCGGCCTCGCGGCTCTGGATGAAGACGTTGCGCAGCTCGCGCTCATCCAGAGCGCCGATGTACACCACGTGCCGACCGCGGAGCACCTCGCGGAAGGTACCGGGCGCGAACATCGACACTTCCGCCTCTTTGCGCGCGCGGGCCAGCACCTCGAACTGCAGCTCCATGGTCATCGGCACCACGAAAAACGCCAGTCCAGCGCTCAGGACTGCCAGCGGTGCCGCCAGCAGGAATACCGCCCGATAGACCGACAATGGGCCATAGCCGCAGGCCGCCAGTGCTTCCATTTCGTGATCGCGGTACAGCCGCCCCAGTGCCAGCATGATGCTGAGCAGAAAGGCCAGCGGGATCAGCACCACCAGGAAATGCAGCGCCTGCAGGCCGATCAGGGTAAAAATGGCATCGCGCGCCAGCAGCCCGCTGGCGGCCTTGCTCAGATAGCCGGCCAGACGATGGCTGAGCACCATCGCCAGCAGTACCACTGCGGTTGCCAGCAGGGTCAGGGCGATCTCGCGGATCAGGTAGCGATCAATCAGGGAAGGCACGCGCGATCCGTTGCCCAGGGCGCTGTGCGACCGTTTCCGGGTCAATGGCGCTGCGGGTCTCAGGTGTCGGGTGACCGGCTGCTATCATCATGCTTGTTTCGAGCCTGGTTGCAGAGCTGGATGAGGTCTTTTCAATCCGGGCAATCCTGGATTTTGGCCTTCAAACCTTGAAAAAAACAAACGGGGGGTAGCCCATCAATGGAATTTACGGTTAAAAGCGGCAATCCGGAAAAGCAGCGCACGGCCTGCCTGGTGCTGGGTGTCTACGAATCACGGCGGTTGACACCCGCCGCCGAGCAGTTTGACACCGCTTGTGGTGGTTATCTTAGCAATCTGCTGCGCCGGGGCGATCTGGAAGGCAAGCCTGGCCAGTCGCTGCTGCTGTTCAACGTACCCGAAGCCCTGTGCGAGCGCGTGCTGCTGGTGGGCTGCGGCCGCGAACGCGACCTGGACGAGCGCCGCTTCCGGCAGATCATCACGCATGCCGCAACGGTTCTGAACGATGCTGGCGCCACCGAAGCTACCTTGTATCTGACCGAGCTGACCACCCGCGGTCATGATCTGAATTGGAAAATCCGCCAGATCGTCGAGGCAGTCGAGGAATCGCGCTATCGCTGCGACACGCTCAAGAGCAAGAAGGATACGCCGCGCCGCCCCTTGCGCAAAATTATACTCAGTGTGCCCGGGCGGCGGGAATTGCCCGGTGGTGAACAGGCGGTGCGCGAGGGCATGGCCATTGCCGCTGGCATGAAGCTGACCCGCGATCTGGGCAACCTGCCGCCCAATATCTGTACGCCGGTTTATCTGGCCGAGCAGGCCCGTGAACTGGCGGCGCGCTTTCCGGGCATGCGGGCGCAGATTCTCGATGAGGCGGCCATGGAGCAGTTGGGCATGGGTGCGCTGCTGGCGGTGAGCCGTGGCAGTATCCAGCCGGCGCAGTTCATCCGCCTCGACTATCGCCAGGGTGCTGCGACGCAAAAGCCCTATGTGCTGATCGGCAAGGGCGTGACCTTCGATACCGGCGGCATTTCGCTCAAGCCCGGTGAGGGCATGGACGAGATGAAATACGACATGTGCGGTGCGGCCAGCGTGCTCGGCGTGCTGCAGGCCTGCGCCGAGCTGCAGTTGCCGTTGAATGTCACCGGGCTGATTCCGGCGGTGGAGAACATGCCCGGTGGACGCGCGACCCGGCCGGGCGATATCGTCACCAGCCTGTCAGGCCAGACCATCGAGATTCTCAACACCGATGCCGAGGGGCGGTTGATTCTCTGCGATGCGCTGAGCTATGCCGAGCGCGATGAGCCGGTGGCGGTGATCGATATCGCTACCCTGACCGGAGCCTGCATCATTGCTCTGGGCCGGCATCCACATGGCCTGTTCAGCAACCATCCGCCGCTGGCGCATGCGCTGATTGCCGCAGGTCAGTCGGCTGCGGATCGCGCCTGGGAACTGCCGCTGTGGGATGATTACCAGGACGCGCTGGACAGCAATTTTGCCGATATGGCCAATGTCGCCGGCAACCGCGATGGCGGGGCGATTATCGCGGCCTGTTTCCTGTCCCGTTTTGCGCGCAAGTTCCACTGGGCGCATCTGGACATTGCCGGTACGGCCTGGAAGAGCGGCAAGGCCAAGGGTGCGACCGGGCGGCCGGTGCCGCTGCTGGTGCAATATCTGCTGGACCGGACCGCCGAGGCGGAACGCGAGGGTGATCGTGCCGCGCATTGATTTCTATGTGCTGCCCGAGCATGGGGCGCGTGACAATGGCCGGACGCTGCTGGCCTGCCGGCTGGCCGATAAGGCCTACAGCCTTGGCCACACGGTCTACATCCTGGCCGCTACTGAAACTCAGGCGGCGGCGCTGGATGATCTGCTGTGGACCTTTCGGCAGGACAGTTTCATTCCGCACGAGCGCTATCCGCTGGCGGGTGCTGAAGGGTCGCCGGTGCTGATCGGCACGGCGCCGCCGGCCGGGGTGGATGCTGCGGTGCTGATCAATTGTACTGATGCACTGCCGGACGGCTTCGAGCGCTATGCGCGGGTGGTGGAAGTGGTGGAACCGCACCCGGACGCGCTAGCGCAGTCGCGGCTACGCTTTCGTCAGTACCGGGAACGCGGCCTCAGTCCGGAGACCCACCGCCTGTAGCCGGACATGCTACAGGCGGCTGAGCAGTTCGGCTTTCTTGGCCGCAAATTCCTGTTCCGAGAGAATGCCGTTTTCGCGCAGCCGGGCCAGGCGTTCGATGGTGCCGAGAATGTCGTCGGCGCTGGCGGTGCCGGATGCAGAATTGGGCGCGAACGTCTGCTGCGGATTCTGGTTATAGACCGGCTGCGGATTCTGGTTATAGACCGGCTGCGGATTCTGGTTATAGACCGGCTGCGGATTCTGGTTATAGACCGGCTGATCGACGAACGTGTTGCCTCCGGAAACCACCGGCAGACTGGCCAGCGAGACAGTACCAAACTGGCTGGTGAAGCTCAGCGTGGTATCGCCGCCCTGCTGCTGGGAAACGCCGCCGATATGGTGATCGCCGGTGTCATAGACCGTGATCTGTCCAGCGTTGTCCACCGCCAGTCGCCGGGTGGCCGGAAAGTAGGCATAGCGCATCTGGTTCTGCGCTCCGGAACTGCTGGGCATGCCCAGTTCCGCTGGCCAGCCGCTGGCGCTGAACCCCCCGGGCTGTGCAAAGGACTGACCCATCGTAGCCGCTGGTGGTGGATACGCCGGTGCCTCGCGCAGGTCGGTGCGGAAGACCAGTTGCGACAGTTCGGCGCACAGTCCATCAACCTTGGCCTTGAGGTTGTAGTTGAACATGTCGCCGACCATGGTCATGCCGCCCTGCATCCACTGTCCCGAGCCGCCAAGGTCCGGGTGGCTGAACTGGGCCATGCTGCCATTGCCGGCGGCGACGGCGTCAAACAGGGTCAGGACCGCGTCGCTGCTTACAGCATAGCGCTGTGCCAGTTCGGCGATGATCTGTTGCCCTTGCGCGTTTAACCTATGCACTGCACGTACTCCTGCGATTTAAAAAGCCATCCGGCTGCAAAGCCGGTTCGCCATGAAAGCGCAGGATCGCCGGCAGGGCAAGCTTTATTCCAACCGTAAAGAGAAAACAGCATGTTTAATGCCATCGTACTGACAAAGGATGACCAGGGCGTGCAGGCCTGCGTGCAGGCACTCGACGAGGCGCAATTACCGGCGGGCGAAGTCACGGTGCGCGTCGCCTGGTCGACGATCAATTACAAGGATGGCCTGGCGATCACCGGCAGCTCACCGGTGGTGCGCAGCTATCCGATGGTGCCGGGCATCGACTTCGCCGGCACGGTCGAGAGCAGCAGCCATCCCGACTGGACGCCGGGCGATGCGGTGATTCTCAATGGCTGGGGCGTCGGCGAAGCGCACTGGGGCGGACTGGCGCAGAAGGCGCGGGTGCGCGGTGACTGGCTGGTGCCGCTGCCGGCGGTGTTCAGCCTGCGCCAGGCCATGGCCATCGGCACCGCTGGTTACACGGCGATGCTCTGCATTCTGGCGCTGGAGAAGCATGGCCTGCAGCCGGGCGATGGCGAGATTCTGGTGACCGGTGCCAAGGGTGGCGTCGGCAGCGTCGCCATTCTGCTGCTGGCCCGTCTGGGCTATCGGGTGGTGGCATCGACGGGACGGCCGGAAGCGGCTGACGCGCTGCGTGCCCTGGGTGCGAGTGCGATTATCGAGCGCGCCGAGCTGGCGACGCCGGGGCGACCGCTGGGCAAGGAGCGCTGGGCCGGGGTGGTTGATGCAGTCGGCAGCCATACTCTGGCCAATGCCTGCGCCACCACGCGGCTGCATGGTGCGGTAGCCGCCTGCGGGCTGGCCCAGGGCATGGACTTTCCGGCCACGGTGGCGCCCTTCATCCTGCGGGGCGTCACCCTGTACGGCATCGATAGCGCCATGGCGCCCAAGGCCCTGCGCCGCGCAGCCTGGCAGCGCCTGGCCCGTGATCTGGATGTGGAAAAACTGGAAGCGATCACCCAGGAACTGAGCCTGAGCCAGGCGATTCCGGCCGGCGCCGACATTCTCGCCGGCAAAATTCGCGGCCGCCTGGTGGTCGATGTGAACCGCTAGAGTGCTGCCGGTGCGGCTGAACAGGGCTACACGGCAGTCGCCATCGTTCGGCCGCTCTGGTATCTTGTAGCGTCTTTCGCTACCCCTCCCATCCCGGCATGACTCGATTCATTTTCATCACCGGCGGCGTGGTCTCCTCGCTGGGCAAGGGCATCGCCGCCGCGTCGCTGGCCGCGGTGCTGGAAGCCCGGGGCCTCAAGGTCACCCTGATCAAGCTCGACCCGTACATCAACGTCGATCCTGGCACCATGAGCCCCTTCCAGCACGGCGAGGTGTTCGTCACCCACGACGGCGCGGAAACCGACCTCGATCTGGGCCACTACGAGCGCTTCGTGTGCATGACGGCCACCCGGCGCAACAACTTCACCACCGGGCGCATCTACGAGAACGTGATCCGCAAGGAACGGCGCGGCGACTACCTCGGCGGCACGGTGCAGGTCATCCCGCACATCACCGACGAGATCAAGCGCTGCATCCGGCTCGGCGCCGGTGAAGCCGATATCGCCATGATCGAGATCGGCGGCACGGTCGGCGACATCGAATCGCTGCCCTTCCTGGAAGCCATTCGCCAGATGGGCGTGGAACTGGGCCGCGAGCGCTCGCTGTTCATCCATCTGACCCTGGTGCCGTTTATCAAATCCTCGGGCGAGCTGAAAACCAAGCCCACCCAGCACTCGGTCAAGGAACTGCGCTCGATCGGTATTCAGCCGGACATCCTGATGTGCCGCTCGGACCGCGAGATTCCGGCCGAGGAGCGGCGCAAGATCGCCCTGTTCACCAATGTCGAACCCAAGGCGGTGATCAACGTCCCCGACGCCGACACCATCTACCGCATTCCGCTGCTGCTGCGCGCCCAGGGTGTTGACGACATCGTCGCCCGCAAGCTGCAGCTCGAGGGTCTGCCGGCCGCGCAACTGGCCGACTGGGAACGGGTGGTGCGCGCCATCGAAACCGCCAGCGGCGCGGTCGATATCGCCATGGTCGGCAAGTATGTCGATCTGACCGACGCCTACAAATCGCTGAACGAAGCCCTGCTGCACGCCGGTATTCACGCCCACACCCGGGTCAACATCCACTATATCGACTCCGAGCGGGTCGAGCGCGACGGCACCGCCTGCCTGGAGCACATGGATGCCATTCTGGTGCCGGGCGGCTTTGGTGAGCGTGGCATCGAAGGCAAGATCGCTGCGGTGCGCTTTGCCCGTGAGCATCGTCTGCCGTATCTGGGCATCTGCCTGGGGATGCAGGTCGCGGTGATCGAGTTTGCCCGCCATGTCGCCGGCCTGGAAGGCGCGCACAGCACCGAATTCCGCAAGGACACGCCGCATCCGGTGATTGCGCTGATCACCGAATGGATCGACGAGGACGGCTCGGTGCAGCAGCGCCGCGAGGGCGGCGATCTGGGCGGTTCGATGCGCCTGGGCGCGCAGCCCTGCCGACTGACCGCCGACAGCCTGGCCGGTGCCACCTATGGCAAGGACGTGATCGTCGAGCGCCATCGCCATCGCTATGAATTCAACAACCGCTACCGTGGGCCGCTCGGCGCCGTCGGGATGCGCTTTTGCGGCCACTCGCTGGACGGGCGGCTGGTCGAGATGATCGAACTGCCCGATCATCCCTGGTTCCTGGCCTGCCAGTTCCACCCCGAATTTACCTCCACGCCGCGCGCCGGACATCCGCTGTTCCGCGGCTTTATCGGCGCGGCGATCCGTCAACGCCAGCAGCGTCATGCCGGAGGTGAGTCATGATGCGTCTATGCGGTTTCGAGGTCGGCCTGGACCGGCCGCTGTTCCTGATCGCTGGGCCCTGCGTGATCGAATCCGAGCAACTGGCCCTGGATACCGCTGGCCGGCTTAAGGAGATCGCCGGGCGGCTGGGCATCCCGTTCATCTACAAATCGTCCTTCGACAAGGCCAACCGCTCCTCGCGTCAGAGTTACCGCGGTCCCGGCCTGGAGGAAGGGCTGAAGATCCTCGAAACGGTCAAGGCACAGATCGGCGTACCGGTGCTCACCGACGTGCACGAATACACGCCGCTGCATGAAGTCGCCGCCGTGGCCGACGTGCTGCAGACCCCGGCCTTTCTATGCCGGCAGACCGATTTCATCGAGAACGTCGCCCGGCAGGGCCGCCCGGTCAATATCAAGAAAGGCCAGTTCCTCGCCCCCTGGGACATGCGCAACGTGGTCACCAAGGCGCGCATGGCCGGCAACGATCATCTGCTGGTCTGCGAACGGGGCGTTTCCTTTGGCTACAATAATCTGGTGTCCGACATGCGCGCCCTGGCGGTGATGCGCGCCACTGGCTGCCCGGTGGTGTTCGACGCCACCCATTCGGTGCAATTGCCCGGCGGCCAGGGCGATGCCTCCGGCGGCCAGCGCGAATTCGTGCCGGTGCTGGCGCGGGCAGCGGTGGCGGCGGGCATTTCCGGGCTGTTCATGGAAACCCATCCCGACCCGGATCGGGCACTGAGCGACGGTCCCAACGCCTGGCCACTGGACCAGATGGAACCGCTGTTGGCGACGCTGCAAGCACTCGACGCCGCCGTCAAGCGTCATGGTTTTCTGGAAACCGCGACGCATCCCTGAAGGCTTGATCATCCCTGCAGATACACCGAGAGGAGTTCACCGATGTCAAAAATTAAAGCGATCCATGGACGCGAGATTCTCGACTCGCGCGGCAACCCGACCGTCGCCGTGGACGTGGTGCTGGAATCCGGCGCCAAGGGCAGCGCCATGGTGCCGTCAGGCGCATCCACTGGCAGCCGCGAGGCGCTGGAACTGCGCGATGGTGACAAGGGCCGCTATCTGGGCAAGGGTGTGCTGAAGGCGGTCGCCAATGTCAATGGCGAGCTGCGCAGTGCCCTGATCGGCATGGAGGCGGTCGATAACCAGGCGGTCATCGACCAGAAGATGATCGATCTGGACGGCACCCCGACCAAGAGCCGCCTGGGCGCCAATGCCCTGCTCGGCGTGTCCATGGCCGTCGCCCACGCCGCCGCCGCCGAGAAGGGCGTGCCGCTGTACAAGTACCTGAACCCCACCGGCCCGTATCATCTGCCGGTGCCGATGATGAACATCCTCAACGGCGGCGCGCATGCTGATAACAGCGTCGACATGCAGGAATTCATGATCATGCCGGTCGGCGCGCCCAGTTTCCGCGAGGCGCTGCGCTGGGGCGCGGAAGTGTTCCACGCGCTGAAAGCAGTGCTGAAGAAGCAGGGCATGAACACCGCAGTCGGCGACGAAGGCGGCTTCGCACCCAACCTGCCGTCCAATGAAGCGGCGCTCGACGTGGTCATGGAAGCGATCCGCAGCGCCGGCTATACCCCGGGCAAGGACATCTACATTGCCCTGGACTGCGCCAGCTCCGAGTTCTACAAGGGCGGCAAATACGTTCTGGAAGCCGAAGGCAAGTCCTTCACCTCCGTCGAGTTCGCCGCCAAGCTGGCCGACTGGGTCGAGCGCTATCCAATCGTCTCCATCGAAGACGGCATGGATGAATCCGACTGGGCTGGCTGGGCGGAACTGACCCGCCTGCTGGGCAAGAAGACCCAGTTGGTCGGTGATGACCTGTTCGTCACCAATACCTCGATCCTCAAGCGCGGCATCGACGAGGGCATCGCCAACTCGATCCTGATCAAGGTCAATCAGATCGGCACCCTGACCGAGACCCTGGCCGCGATCAACATGGCCGCTGCCGCCGGCTATACCTCGATCTCCTCGCACCGCTCCGGTGAGACTGAAGACACCACCATCGCCGATCTGGCGGTGGCCACTGCCGCCAGCCAGATCAAGACCGGCTCGCTCAGCCGTTCCGATCGTATCGCCAAGTACAACCGCCTGCTGGTGATCGAAGAGGAACTGGGTGCTGCCGCCGTCTATCCGGGCAAGGCGGCCTTCAAGGTGTTCTGCGACTGAACGGACCCGCCCGCATGCCGCTGCCGTTCCCACCGGCTGTGGGACGGAGCGGTTCCGATCCCCATCGTAACTCCCCGGCGGCGCGTGATGAGCGCGCCCCGGCGGATGCTGCTGCACCGGTCGTGCCGCGTCCTGGCTGGCAGGTTCGGCTGGCTGCGTCCGGCGACGATCTGGGCCTGCAGCTCGTGGCGATGATTCTGATCGCCGCGCTGTTGGCGCTGCACTATCTGCTGTGGATTGCCGAGGATGGTGTCCGGCAGACCTACGCCTTGCGTGTCGCGATCCAGGCGCAGAGCGAGGAAAACGCCGCGCTCAATGAGCGCAACCGGGCCATGGAAGCCGATATCCAGGATCTGAAGACCGGTCTGACCGCGATCGAGGAACGCGCCCGCGCCGAGATGGGCATGATTCGCGGTGACGAGACCTTCTACCGCATTCTTGAACAGGCCGTGCCACCGCCGGTGTCGCCGCCTGGTGCACACAAACCGGCGCCGGCTGCCAAGCCTGCCGCCAAGCCCGCAGCACCGCCGTCACGACCATGAGCGATGCGCGTTACTGGGCGCTGGTGCCTGCCGCCGGCATTGGCAAGCGCATGGGCACGGCCATTCCCAAGCAATATCTGCTGCTGGCCGGTCGGCCGGTGATCACGCACACCCTGGAAACTCTGCTGCGTCATCCCGGGCTGGCCGGTGTGGTGGTGGCGATCGGCGCTGAAGATGAGTGGTGGCCTGAAGTTGCGGCCGGGCTCGGCGCGGATAAGCCTCTGCATGTGGTGACCGGTGGCGCGGAGCGCTGTCATTCGGTCTGCCGGGGCCTGGATGCACTGCGCGGGCTGGCTGCACCTGATGACTGGGTGCTGGTGCATGATGCTGCCCGGCCCTGCCTGGGCGTCGCCGATCTGGAGCGCCTGATGGTCACGCTGGCCGATGATGCCGTAGGCGGCCTGCTGGCGGTGCCGGTGCGCGATACCCTCAAGCAGGCCGATAGCGCCGGACGCATTGCAACGACCGTGGATCGCGCAGCGCTCTGGCACGCTCTGACCCCGCAGATGTTTCGCCTGGGTCTGCTGCATGAGGCCCTGTGCGCGGCCCTGGCGCGCGGCCTGCTGGTCACCGATGAGGCGGCAGCGATGGAAGCGGCCGGTTTCGCGCCACGTCTGGTCGAAGGCCGGGCGGACAATTTGAAAATCACCCGTCCGGAAGATCTGGCGCTGGCGGAGTTTTATCTCAGCCGCGCCGCGGCGATGGCCTGAACCTTGTTGGAGTACGCCCATGCGCATTGGTCACGGTTTTGACGTGCATGCTTTTGGTCCCGGTGTCCATATCACGCTCGGCGGGGTGCGCATCCCGCATCAACAGCGGCTGGTCGCGCATTCCGATGGCGATGTCCTGCTGCACGCGCTGTGCGATGCGTTGCTTGGCGCGGCGGGCTTGGGCGATATCGGCCAGCATTTTCCCGACACGAGCGCCGAGTTCAAGGGCATCGACAGTCGCATTCTGCTGCGGCGGGTGGTGGCGCTGATCGGTGGCCAGGGTCTGCGCGTGGTAAATGTGGATGCCACGATCATCGCCCAGGCGCCCAAAATGGCCCCGCATATCCCGGCCATGCGCGAGAACATTGCAGCCGATCTCGGCGTCGGCGTCGCGCAGGTCAATGTCAAGGCCACTACCACCGAGCGACTTGGCTCTATCGGGCGCGGCGAAGGTATTGCCGTGCATGCCGTGGCATTGCTGTGCTGAATTCAATCGGGTTCTGATTCCTATACTGAATCCTGAATCAGGGATAAAACAAAAAAGCGCCTTTTCGGGCGCTTTTTTTGTTGTGTTTGCTGGCGGCTTTATGCGCGATTTGGTGCGGGAATCTGCGGGTTCGTAACTGTTGACTGTAACCTATCCGAGCCTTAAAACAGGGCGACATTCAAGACGACATTCGATCAGCTTGGATAGATTTGATCCAGGCATCTCAGAGCGGAGTTCTGATGCTTAAGTTAGAGGACGTTCGGAAAAATGCGGCTATCTCGGGCCTGGAGCCCGGGCAGGTGGTGCGCATCGTCACCACCGAGCCGGTCGGTGACAACGCCCTGACCGTCTACTACAAGACCGCCGACGGCAAGCTGCTGGAGCGGATGCTGTTCCGGACGGACGAGGCCAAGCTGTCGCTGGCCGAGGCGGGCCGCCCCTGGGCCTTCGATGCGCCCGGCGACGAGTTCAAGCTGGCGGCAGAGGCCTACCGGATCAACCTGGCCCACCTTTTCGATCCGATGATGGCGGTGCACACGTCGAACGTGGAGCCGCTGCCGCACCAGATCACGGCCGTCTACGAGGCGATGCTGCCGCGCCAGCCCCTGCGCTACGTACTGGCCGACGACCCCGGCGCCGGCAAGACCATCATGGCCGGCCTGTTCATCCGTGAACTGCTGATGCGCGCCGATGCCAAGCGGGTGCTGATCGTCGCACCCGGCAGCCTGGTCGAGCAGTGGCAGGACGAACTGTTCGAGAAGTTCGGCCTGACGTTCTCGCTGTTCTCGCGCGAGCAGGTCGAGCGGTCCCGCAGCGGCAATCCCTTCGACGACATCGACCTGCTGGTTGCCCGCGTCGACCAACTCGCGCGCGCCGAAGACCTGCAGGAGAAGCTGCGCCTGTCGCACTGGGACTTGGTGATCGTGGACGAAGCTCACAAGCTCTCGGCGAACTACTTCGGCAACAAGATCAACAAGACCAAGCGCTTTCAGCTCGGCGAGTTGCTGGGCTCGATCACGCGGCACTTCCTGCTGATGACCGCCACGCCGCACAACGGCAAGGAAGAGGATTTCCAGCTGTTCATGTCGTTGCTGGATGCTGACCGCTTCTACGGCAAGTTCCGCGACGGTGCGCACAAGGTCGACGTCACCGATCTGATGCGGCGCATGGTCAAGGAAGACCTGCTCAAGTTCGACGGCACCCCGCTATTCCCCGAGCGCCGTGCCTACACCTGCAACTACAAGCTGTCCGACCTCGAAGCCGCGCTCTACACCGCCGTCACGGACTACGTGAAGACCGAGTTCGCGCGGGCCGATCAACTGGCGGACGGCGGCCGTAAGGGCACGGTCGGCTTCGCCCTGACGTCGCTGCAGCGCAGGCTGGCCTCCAGCCCCGAGGCCATCTACCAGTCGCTCAAGCGTCGCCGTAACAAGCTCAAGCGCCGGGTCGAGGAAGAGAAGCTGGGCCAGCGCGGCAAGGCACTGGCCGAGACGCTGGCTGGCACCGGCACCAACGGCGTGCCTGAGGACATTTGGGAATCCGCCGACGTCATGTCGCCCGACGACTTCGAGAACTTCGAGGAAGAAGTCGTCGACCAGGCCACCGCGGCGCAGACGATCCAGGAGCTCGAGGCCGAAATCATCATTCTCGAAGCCCTGGAGGAGCAGGCCCGTCAGGTCGTGCACTCCGGCCAGGACCGCAAGTGGGACGAGCTGTCGCGCCTGCTGCAGGACACGCCCGAGATGCACGACTCCGTGGGCCGGCAACGCAAGCTGATCATCTTCACCGAGCACCGCGACACGCTGAACTATCTCGCCACCAAGATCCGCGGCCTGATCGGCAGTGAGGAGGCCGTGGTGATGATCCACGGCGGCGTGAAGCGTGAAGAGCGCCGCAAGGTGCAGGAGCTGTTCCGCAACGATCCGACCGCGCGCGTGCTCGTTGCCACTGACGCGGCCGGCGAAGGCGTGAACCTGCAGAACGCCAACCTGATGGTCAACTACGACCTGCCGTGGAACCCGAACCGGCTGGAACAGCGCTTCGGCCGCATCCACCGCATCGGCCAGACCGAGGTCTGCCACCTGTGGAACATGGTGGCTTCCGAGACGCGCGAGGGCGACGTTTTCCAGCGGCTGTTCGAGAAGCTGGAGATCGAGCGCGACGCCCTGGGTGGCCGCGTGTTCGACATCCTCGGCGAGGTGTTCGAAGACCGCAGCCTCAAGGACCTGCTGATCGAAGCCATCCGCTACGGCTCCGATCCCGAGGTCCGCGCCCGCCTGCTGCGCAAGGTCGAAGGCGCGCTCGACACCCGTCACCTTGAGGACATCATCAAGCGCAACGCTTTGTGCGAAGAGGTGATGGACGAGAAGCGTCTCTTCGCCGTCAAGGAGGAGATGGAGAAAGCTGAAGCCCGCAGGCTGCAACCCTTCTTCATCCGCTCGTTCTTCACCCAGGCCTTCCAGCAGCTGGGCGGCGAGCTGCGCCCGCGCGAACCGGGCCGCTTTGAGATCACCAACGTTCCAGCCATCATCCGTGAGCGCGATCGCCGCATCACCGGCCGCGACCGTCGCAACGCCGACCCGGTGCTGCGCCGCTACGAGCGCGTCTGCTTCGAGAAGCAGTACGTCCGCGTGCTTGACCGCGTAGGCGCGCCGATGGCCAGCCTGCTGCACCCAGCCCACCCGCTGATGCAGTCGGTGACCGACCTGGTGCTCGAAGCCCACCGCAACACGCTCAAGCAAGGCGCTGTGCTGGTGGACCCGGCCGACATGGGCCTGACCCCGAAGGTGATGTTCATCATCGACCACTCGGTCAAGGAAGGCGCCGACCCGGTGCATGTGGTGTCGCGCCGCATGCAGTTCGTCGAGATCGACCCCAAGGGCAACGCGATCAACGCGGGCTGGGCGCCGCACCTGGACCTGGAACCACTGGCTCCGGCCGACATGGCGCTGATCGAGGACGTGCTCTCCGCTCCGTGGATCGCCAAGGATCTGGAGCAGGTGGCGCTGGCCCATGCCTCCACCCACTTGGTGCCCGAGCACTTCGACGAGGTCCGTGCTCGCCGCGAGAAGACCGTGGACAAGACGCTGGCCGCCGTGCACGAGCGCCTGGTCAAGGAGATCAACTTCTGGTCCGACCGCTACATCAAGCTGCAGGACGACATCGCCGCCGGCAAGGACGTTCGCCTGACGCTGGAGAACGTCCGCCGCACCATCGATGACCTCACCGCCCGCCGCGAGTCACGCGAGAAAGAACTGCTGGCCATGCGCCCCGTCATCTCCGCTACGCCGGTGATCCTCGGCGGCTCGTTGGTCATTCCCGCCGGCCTGCTGCTGCAGCGCAAAGGCCAGCCGGGTTGGACGGCTGACGCCGCGGCACGGGCCCGCGTCGAGCAGATCGCGATGCGCGCCGTGATGAACGCCGAGCGCGCGCTCGGTCATGACGTCATCGACGTGTCGGCCGAAAAGTGCGGGTGGGACGTCACCAGCCTGCCCAAGGCGCTGGACGGCAAGCTGCCGCCCTCGCGCCACATCGAGGTCAAGGGCCGCGCCAAGGCCCAGAGCACGATCACCGTCACGCGCAACGAGATCCTCTACGGGCTCAACCAGTCCGACAAGTTCATCTTGGCAATCGTGATGGTCGATGGTGACAAGGTGGAAGGCCCGTTCTACATTCGACAGCCCTTTATCCGGGAGCCGGATTGGGCTGTCACCAGCATCAACCTCGACTTGAAAGAATTGCTCCAAAGGGGCCAATTACCATCATGTACTTGAAGCAATTGACCCTTGGCAATTACCGCTGCTTCGAATTCTTGCAGATCGACTTTCACCCCGAGCTGACCGTGCTGATCGCGCCCAACGGCAGCGGCAAGACCACAGTCCTGGATGCGGCACGGGTTGCTCTCTGGCCCTATGTGAAAGGTTTCGACCTGGGGAGCCAGACGGGCAAGGGTGCGACGATTCAGATGCCTGATGTTCGTCTCGCGCCGCAACCTGATGGCAATATGGAGCCACAACTTCCGAGTCGGATCGAAGCCTGTGGCACCTGGGGAGCGGGTGTGTCGGAGCGGACATGGGTGCAGATCCGGGAACGCGTGAAGCCTGGCACGAATACGCTGGGTGACGCCGAAACCAAGCGATTGACAGCCTTCGCCAGTGACTTGGAGAAACAAGTGCGCAGTGCCTCGAGCACGGTCACCTTGTCGCTTGTCACCTACCTCGGCACATCACGTCTGTGGTTTGAGGGGCGTTTCACTTCAATTGCCGAGGATGTGGCGCTCAACACCAGTGATTACTCTCGTACGTCGGGCTACTTGAATTGCCTCTCTTACTCGTCGAGTTTCAAGGCATTCACCGCATGGTACGGCTGGATTTTTCGAAGCTATCGTGAAGAGCAGATACGTGCGCTTGAACAAAAGCGCCCGTTGGAC
>OFSA01000033.1_pt1 | contig 23414 bp, 18 predicted proteins | sample 1543241 | NCBI WGS metagenome assembly OFSA01 (sample SAMN05442508, study PRJEB24371) | freshwater metagenome | isolation source: Freshwater Lake | place: Canada: Niagara | collected 2012-08-09 | reverse complement strand
GAAACGGCACGGGCCCTGCAGCAGGCCAAGGATATCGCCGAGGCCGCCAACCGCGCCAAGAGCGAATTCCTGGCCAACATGAGCCATGAGATCCGCACGCCGATGAACGCAGTGATCGGCATGACCGGCCTGCTGCTCGATACCCCACTCAATCCCGAACAGCAGGATTTCGTCGAAACCATCCGCCTATCCGGTAATACCCTGCTGACGCTGATCAACGACATTCTCGATTTTTCCAAGATCGAATCGGGCCGGATGGAACTGGAATACGCAGCCTTTGACCTGCGCGCCTGCCTTGAGGACGCCCTGGATCTGGTCACGCCCGCCGCCGCCGCCAAGAATCTGGAACTGGTCTACTGGATTGATACGGGCGTGCCGGTCGAGATCATCACCGACATGACTCGTCTGCGTCAGGTGCTGGTCAACCTGCTGTCGAACGCCGTCAAGTTCACCCCGACCGGCGAGGTACGGGCCACGATCAGCGCCGGACCACACGATGGCCTGCGCTGCGCGCTGCGCTTTGCGGTGACCGACACCGGCATCGGCATCCCCGCCGATCGTCTCGGGCGACTGTTCCAGCCCTTCAGCCAGGCCGATTCCTCGATCAGCCGGCAATACGGCGGCACCGGCCTGGGTCTGGTGATCAGTAAGCGCCTCATCGAACTGATGAACGGTAGCCTGACGGTCAGCAGCACTGCCGGGCAGGGATCCACCTTCAGCTTCAACGTGCTGGTGGCGGCCGCGCCGGGCAAGGCATCGGGCAGCGCCGATAGCGCACCCTGGACAGGCCAGCGGCTGCTGGTGGTCGAGCCCCACGACATCAACCGCATGACCCTGACGCGCCAGGCTACCAGCCGGGGTTTGCAGGTGCAGGCGGTCACCTCTGCCGATGACGCGCTGGCCCTGCTGCAGGCCGGCGGGTGTTTCGATGGCGCCCTGATCGCCCTGCATGGGCCGAATCTGGATGGGCGCCGGCTGCTGGAGCGACTGGATGCGCTGCCCGAGGCACAACACCTGCCGGTGGTGCTGCTAGTGCCGTTCAGCTTTCGCCGCCAGAATCCGCTGCCGCCGCAGGTGCGCGCGCTGCTGGTCAAGCCGCTCAAGGTCGCCACGATCGACCGGGCCCTGGCCCAATTGTTTGGCGGGGCGCCCCTTGACACGCCGGCACCGGCATCAAGCGAACCCGATGACAGCACCCCCCATGCACCACTGCGCATCCTGCTCGCCGAGGATAACGTGGTTAACCAGCGGGTGGCGCTGAAAATACTCGAACGGCTCGGCTATCGCGCCGAGGTGGCCAACAACGGCTTCGAGACTCTGGAGGCACTGGCCCGACAACCCTTTGATCTGGTGCTGATGGATGTGCAGATGCCGGAACTGGAGGGCCTGGAAACCACCCGCCGCATCCGGACACGCTGGCCTGGGGCTCAGGGCCCCATCATCATTGCCATGACCGCCAACGCCATGCGCGGTGACCGCGAGCGCTGCCTGAACGCTGGCATGGACGGCTACATCGCCAAGCCGATCGACCGCGAGGAACTGCGCGGTGCGCTGCGGGCGGTCAGCCGACGCAGCAGCTAGCGCGGCGCAGCGATGGGCGCCGTCGGCGGCGCATCGCTAACCGCACCGGGCCAGCTCCTCACATACAGGTCGCGCTGTGGGTAGGGAATCGCAATCCCGGCCGCCTTGAAGCTATCCCAGATCGCTAGCAACACCTCGGCGCGGGTCTTGAACAGGCTGTCGCGGCTCATGTCGATAAAGTAATGCAGGCGAAAATTTACCGCCGAGTCGGCAAACTCCCACAACAGCACCAGCGGCTCGGGCTTGGGTAGAATCGCCGGATGCGCTTCCAGCACCTCAGCCAACAGCTTTTGCACCTGATGCGGGTTGGATTCGTAGCTGGCGCCAATGATCAGTACCGTGCGCAGCACCCGATCCTCGTGGGTCCAATTGGTGAAGGCATCACTGATCACCGCCGCGTTGGGAATGATCACCGTCTGGTTATCAAAGGTTTTCACCGTCAACGAACGCATGCCGATGCTGGCCACTTCGCCCTCATGCGTGCCGATCTTGACGATATCGCCGCTGCGCAAGGGCCGCTCGATGAGCAGAAACAGCCCACTGATGAAGTTATTAGCCAGGCTCTGCATGCCCAAGCCGATACCGACGCCGACCGCGCCGGCGAACACCGCCAGCGTGGTCAGATCGATGCCGATGATGCGCAAAATGGTCAGCAGGCCGATCAGCACCACCGTGTACTGGGTGAACATCGACAGGCTGTGGCGCACGCCCAGATCACTGATCCGCGACAGGATCCAGCGGTAGGCAATGGCCCGGCTCCACTGCCCCAGCCAGATCACCAGCACCAGCACCGTAACGGTCAGCGCGATCCGCCAGGGCGAGATGCCCGCATTGCCGACTGCGAACAGCGGCCGCTCCAGAAAGCCCCAGATCGAGGCGATCACCGTCGATTGGCTGGTCCAGCCATAGGCGCGAAACAGCACCACCCAGGCGCCCACAAACAGCAACAGATTCAGGATCCGGTGCAGCGGCGCAATGATGTCCTGCGTCCACAGCAGGCCATAGCCCGAGTGCGTCACTGCATAGTTCTTCAAGGCCACCACCAGATCGTTCAGCAGGCTGCGCACCAGCAGCCAACTGACCAGCACGGCCAGGAAGATCAGCAGATTGCCCGCCACCAGCCAGGCCAGGCGCAGATAACCCAGCAGGCCCAGCACCGCCGCACCCAGCAGCGACAAAGGCAGCAGCAGACTGCCAAAGCGCAGCAGCACGAACCAGAAGCGATCGCCATATACCGCGCCGATCCGCTCCACCACCAGACGGCGGATGCGCGCACCGGGCACAAAGGCCCAGAACCAGTAGAGCATGAACACGCGATCAAAGGCGATGACCACGTTTTCGGGCAGATCGCTCAGATGCGCCAGCACCACCAGCGCCACCAGCAGGCCGCCCAGACCCAGGGTCCAGCGCAGTTGCCGATACAGCGGCAGATGCTGCTGCTCAGCCGGCAGGCGCGGCGCGGCCAGCAGCAACCAGGCCAGGCTCACCGGCAGGCGAATACCCACCCAGACCAGTGCCAGGGTCATCAAAATACTCAGGCCCGGCGGCGGCGCCTCGACCAGCCACAGCAGCAGCAGCAGCGCGGCGGCAAAGCCGGCACTAGGCAGATTCACCCGCGCCAGCAACAGTGCACCGATGAGCAATTGGCGCAAAAAACTGTTATCGCCCAGATTGCGCGACTCGGCGTGCGCCTGTAAGGCCCGGTACAGACCACGCCGGACCAGCAGCAGCAGCCAAAACAGCGCTCCTTGCAAGCTCACCAGCATCACCCAGCGCAGCGCCGGTGCCTCCAGCATGGCCTTGAACGCCGCCTCGACACTGAGCCGGATCTGATAGAGCAGCACCTGCGGCACGATCGCCAGCCCCCGCAGCAACTGCTGCCAGGCATCGACGCTGTCCGGATAGGGCTTGCGGGTCAACAGATCCTGCCGCAGACGCTCTTGATAGTAGACCTCCAGCCGTGCTTCGATGGCGCTGACCTGCTGCTGCAGATCCTGCGCCCGACCGGTGCGCTGGCCCAGCTCATCCAGCAATTGGTTGATCTGCTCCAGTTCATCGTTGCGCTGGCGACGATCATTGCCGACCACCGGCTCGCGTCGCTCAATCACCTGGCGCTGCTGCACATAGATCGCGCTGCGCTGCTGCAGCAGCTCGGCATTGCGCTGCAAATCCTCGCGCATGGCATCAAAGCGCTTGAGCGCCTCGTGCAGTGTGTCCGGATCAACGCCGCTCTCCTGTAACAGATCGCCGAGCCGCGCCAGCTCGTTGCCTAGCTCGCTCAGATGCCGTTCCAGATTCAGCAGGCTGATGCGCTCCTCGGTGATGCGCAGATCAGCCGCCATGCGCTGCCAAGCCGCTAGCGACAGATCGCCATGTGACTGCGCCAGACGCTGGCGCAGGGCGCTGGCCCGGTCCTGCTGCGCGCTTAGATCCGCCTGCAGGCGATCGACCAGATCGGACTGGCTGCTCTGCCGGGCCTGTTCCTGACGCTGCTGGAAAATCTGCTCGACGCGCTGGCGCCACTGCTCGGCCACCTGCAGGCGCAGCTTGATCACCTCAGCCTGCTCACGCAGGTTATCCATATGGCGTGTTTCCAGAGCCAGTTCGGCGCGCTGCTGCATCAGCGCCGTGCTGACCTGCTGCAACTGCGCGACCCGATCCGCCGTGCCATCGGTCTGGCCCTTGACCGGGTTCTTCAGCAGTTGCTCGCGAGTTTCCAGATCGCTGATGCTTTTTTGCAATTCGTCGATGCGGCGCCCGGTGTTGGCCAGTTCCGAGCTGTTGCTGTCCTGACTGAGTCGGGCCGATTCCACATCCACCCGCGTCTGTTCGAGCAGGGTTTCATCCAGCTGATCGGGGTGCAGCGCTTCGAGCTGCTGTGGCAGGTCAGCCAACTGCTGCTCGAAGGTGGTGCGGCTGCGCCGGATGCTGTCGCGGTCGCGGTCCAGCACCTGGCCGCGCGTCGCCTGCTGCTCAGCGGCCTTGGCGCTATCGAGTGGCGCGACCAGCGCCGGCGTGGCTTGCGCCCAGGCCGGTGCGCTCACATCCAGCGCCAACAGCAGCGCCAACAGCAGCGCCAACACGATCCAGACAGGATTTTTCACGGCAGAAACGGCCAGGGTCATCGCCAATTCGCGTCTTGTATTTTGGTTTTCGCAACAGCGCAGGAACATTTAGGATCATCAGATCAGAGGATCGTGCCTGGCGCGACCCGCAGCCAGAAGGTCACCGGACCGTCATTGGTCAGGCTCACCTGCATGTGCGCGCCAAAGCGACCGGTAGCGACCGGTGCATACTGGCTGCGCGCCTGTTCGACCAGGTAGCCGAACCAGCGTTCGCCTTCAGCGGGCAGCGCCGCCGGCGTAAAGCTGGGGCGCAGGCCCTTCTGGGTATCAGCGGCCAGGGTGAACTGCGGCACCAGCAGCAGACCGCCGCCACAGTCGCGCAGGCTGCGGTTCATCCTGCCCTCGGCATCAGCGAACACCCGGTAGCGGAGCAGCCGCTCCAGCAGCCGATCCGCCTCGCGCGCGCCATCGCCGCGCTCCACGCCCAGCAGCACCAGCAACCCCGGGCCGATCGCGCCCACCACCGCGCCCTCGACCTCGACCCGCGCCGCGCTGACCCGCTGCAGCAGCCCGATCATGCCAGCCGGTCGGCGAAGGCCTGGGTGGCGGTCACCAGCGCATCGACAATGCCCGGCTCACTGGCGGCATGGCCGGCCGGGGTGATGATGCGCAGTTCCGCTTCCGGCCAGGCCTGATGCAGCGCCCAGGCGCCATCCATCGGGCAGATCACATCATAGCGGCCATGCACGATCACCCCAGGAATGCCGCGCAGCCGCCCAGCATCGCGGATCAGTTGATCCGGCTCCAGGAAGCACTGATTGACGAAGTAATGGCACTCGATGCGCGCCAGACTCAGCGCGCGGCGTGCCTCGCTGAACTGCTCGACGGTATGGCTGTTATGTTCCAGGCTCAGGGTTGAGCCTTCCCACACCGACCAGGCCTTGGCGGCGCGCAACCGCTCCAGCTCATTGGTGCCGGTCAGCCGCCGGTAATAGGCCTGGACCAGATCATCGCGCTCCGCTAGGGGAATCGGCGCCAGGAAATGGTCCCACAGGTCCGGAAACAGGCGATTGGCGCCCTGCTGATAGAACCAGTGAATATCCTGATCGCGGCACAGGAAGATGCCGCGCAGAATCAGGCCGAGCACCTGCTGCGGATGGGTTTCGGCATAGGCCAGCGCCAGGGTCGAGCCCCAGGAACCGCCAAACACGACCCAGCGCTCGATACCCAGGTGCGTGCGCAGCCGTTCGATATCCGCCACCAGATCCCAGGTGGTGTTGTCGCGCAGCTCGGCATGTGGCGTCGATTGACCGCTGCCACGCTGATCGAACAGCACGATGCGATAGCGCTGCGGATCGAAAAAGCGCCGGTGCAACGGCTCGCAGCCCCCACCCGGCCCGCCGTGCAGGAACAGCACCGGCAGACCATCGGGATTGCCGCATTGTTCGATGTACAGGGTATGGCGCGCATCGACGGCGAGGCGCGAGGTGGCATAGGGCTTGATATCGGGAAACAGGACGCGCATGGAAAACTCCGGTTCAGCGGGCAAGGGGTGGTGTCGCTGTCATTGCGGCTGATTCTAACCGCAATCACGCTCCAGCCCGGAGCACGTCGTTCAGAGAATGTAATCCACCACCGCATCCAGATCGTCGAACACCCGCCCACCCAGGGGTTCGACGCGGCGTTCATCGCCATGCCGATACTTGCCACTGCGCACCAGCACACCACGCAGACCGGCGGACAGGGCGCCGCAGATATCCATTTCGGCATCATCGCCGACCATGACCACGTCATGCGCCGGCAGATTGAGGCTGTTGACGGCGGCCTGAAAAAACGCGGCGGCTGGCTTGCCCAGCACCACCGCTTCCAATTCGGCGGCATATTCCAGCGCCGCCATGAACGGGCCGATGTCCAGAGTTAATTGCTCGCCCTCGCGGAAATAGCGGTTGGCGCCCATCGACAGCAGCGGCAAGCCGTCCAGCAGCAGGCGGAAACACTGATTCAGCGCGGCGTAGCTGAACTCTGGCCCGGCATCGCCGAGCAGCACTGCACTGGGCGGACCGGCACCGAGCAGATCGGCGAATTCGCCACGCAGATCAGGATGCACCAGCAGATGCGGCACCAATCGCCGCTCGATCAGATACTGGCGCGCCGCTACCGCCGGGGTGAACAGGTGCTGGATCGGCACGTCCAGACCGATGCGCGCTAGGCGGTTGACAATGGCGGCACGGGTCACCCGGGTGCTGTTGGTGACGAAACGGATCGGGATCCCGGCTGCACGCAGACTCAGCAGCGCCTCGCGGGCACCCGGCAATGGATAGCCCCCGGCGTATAAAACACCTTCGAGGTCGAGCAAGACGCCGTGGATCATGAACGTTCCCACTAGATCGGATTCGGGACCGCGCCGCGCCACCTCTGGCACGCCGCGGTGCTAATCACCGCTTCAGTGAGTATAGAAGCCACCTCCAGGAAAGCAGATCGGCACGCGCCGATGGTGCCGTTCAGGCCGTAGCGCCCAGCGCCCGCGCCCGCTGCACGCGCGCTGCACGCTCGGCGGCGACTGCGTCCGCATCGTAAGCCGCATCCAGCTCCGGCCAGCCGGCCGCGTGGCGCTCAACCAGTCCAGCCAGTGCAGCGATATGCCCCGGATCGTCGTTCAGTGCCGGCAGATAGCGGTAGGTGGTGCCGCCGGCTTCCAAAAACACCTGCCGATTCTCCAGGGCGATTTCCTCCAGCGTTTCCAGACAATCGGCGGCAAACCCGGGGCAAACCACATCGACGCTGCTCACTCCGGCCTTGGCCCAGGCCGCCAGCAGTTCGCTGGTATAAGGCTGTAGCCATTCGGCGCGACCAAAGCGCGACTGGAACGCGACCGCCCATTGCGTCGCCGACAACCCCAGCCGTTCCGCGACCAGCCGCGCGGTCTTGTGGCACTGACAGTGATAAGGGTCGCCAGCCAGCAGGTTGCGCTGTGGCAAGCCGTGGAAGGAAAACAGCAGCCGTTCCGCCGGTTGCTCGCCACGGGCCGCAGCGATGTGCGTGGCCAGTGCATCCAGATAGGCGGGATCGTCGTGGTAGTGGGTGATAAAGCGCAGCTCCGGCAGCCAGCGCCAGCGTTGCAGTTCAGCGCTGACCGCGTCGAAGGTCGAGGCCACCGTAGCGGCGGAATACTGTGGATAAAGCGGCAGCACCAGCAGGCGGCGGGCGCCGGCCGCGCGCAGTTCCGCCAAGGCTGCCGCAATCGATGGGTTGCCATAGCGCATGCCCAGCGCCACATGCACCGGACCTGGCAAGCGCTGCGCCAGGGTATCGGCCAGTGCCGTGCGCTGCTGGCGGCTGATTGCCAACAGCGGCGAGCCGGCTTCGGTCCAGATGGTCTGGTACTTGCGCGCCGAACGCGCCGGGCGCAAGGGCAGAATGATGCCGTGCAGGATCAGCCACCACAGTGGCCGGGGCAGTTCCACCACGCGCGGATCCCAGAGGAACTCACCCAGATAGCGGCGCAATGCTGCCGGGGTTGGGGCATCAGGCGTGCCCAGGTTGGTCAGCAGCACGCCCAGGCATGCGGCCTGCTGGTGGGCCAGATCAGGGCTCAGGGTATCAGTAGCGGTCGAGGCCATCGTCGTCCTATTCTGCGGTTTTGGTGATTCATCTCTGGAAATAGACCACGCTCGGAGGTTCCGCACCATGCCTGCTGTTTTTCTCGACCGGGATTCACTCGATCGCGGTGATCTTGACTTCAGCGCTCTGGAGCGTGCGCTGCCCGGATTGCGCTATTACCCGGCCACCGCGCCCGGCGAGATTGCCGCGCGCATCGCCGGAGCCGAGGTGGTGATCAGCAACAAGGTGCTGCTTGATGCTGCTGCCATCGCCCAGGCGCCGCACCTGCGGCTGATCTGCGTGGCTGCTACCGGGGTCAATAATGTGGATCTGGCAGCGGCGGCGGCACGCGCCATCACAGTCTGCAATTGTCGCGGTTACGGCACGGCAGCGGTGGTGCAGCATGTATTTGCGCTGCTGCTGAGCCTGATGACCCGCCTGCCCGAGTATCAGCAGGCGGTGCGCGCCGGACGCTGGCAACAGGCGGCGCAGTTTTGCCTGCTGGATTTTCCGATCCGCGAACTGGCCGGCAAGACCCTGGGCATTATCGGCTATGGCGAGCTTGGCCAGAGTGTGGCCCGTATCGCCGAAGCGTTTGGTATGCAGGTGCTGATCGCCCAGCGACCCGGTACGGTGGATGAGCAGAATGGGCGTGTGCCGCTGCCGCTGCTGTTGCCGCAGGTGGACGTGCTCAGCCTGCATTGTCCGCTGACGCCGGAGACGCGCGGCCTGATCGGTGGCTGGGAATTGGCGTTGATGCGCCGCGATGCGATCCTGATCAACACCGCACGCGGTGGGCTGGTCGATGAGGCGCTGCTCGCCGATGCCCTGCGCCAGGGTGCGCTCGGTGGCGCTGGACTTGATGTCTTGAGTCTGGAACCACCGACGCAGGGCAATCCACTGCTGGCGGCGGATATTCCTAATTTGATTGTGACCCCGCATAGCGCTTGGGGCAGTCGGGAATCGCGCCAGCGGCTGGTCGGGCAGTTAGCGGAGAATGTCAGCGGCTATTACAGCGGCGCGCCAACGCGGGTGGTGGGATGAAATGACCAGCGATTGGCGCGGCAGTTTGGATCCGATACGCGCCATGGCCGGGAACAATGCGGAACAGGGTCAGGATGCGGCATGCATGGGATGAGGAAAAGTAGAATGAGGCAAAATTCATACAGGTGATGGCGCAGCGCCGAAAGCTAAGGCCCGCATAGTGCGGGCTTTTTTGTGGGCAGCGCTGGGAAAAGGCTGTATCAGAATGAGACAGAATAGTGCTGAAAGTGATGTCGTTCAGGACACACTTTTCGGGTTTTTTTCTGAAAAAAGGGGATTGAAGTGTGACAACTGAAAGCGGGACAATTGTATTAAGCGTAGTAATAATTGATAAACTTTTACTATCGCATGATGCAGTAAGGATTATTCAACAATTACACCCGACTCTGGAATGCAGAGCCAAACATAGATAAACATCCGGAGTATCTTTTTGATTGGCGATTTCCTCAATTCTTGCACAACAAAAACCGTCACAAAGAACGATTTATGGAATTCAATAAGCGTAGCCAGCCGAACGCGGCAGGCAACAATAGCTGAGCTGATGATCAGCGTTATCGTAGGATGCAGTTCATGCCTCACCGCATCCTACGCTCTATGGGTTAGTGGTGTAAAAAGAACCATGAAGTTTCCTGCTATCTCGATTAGATGATGAGGAGTAATCAAAAAATGTACGCTGGTGTTGATTTTGGAACGTCGAATTGCTCTATTGGGGTATGGAAGGATAACGGTCCAGTATTGATTCCTCTGGAAGGCAAAAGCACTAAACTGCCATCAGCGTTGTACACAGATCGCGAGGAAGAAATTTATATTGAAGAAATAGATCCAATACAGCTCAGTAAACGAGTTGCTACAGCGAAATCAAAACAAACAACTGAGTCCCGAAAAGCCAAGGAACAAGGAAGGATTTTCAAGGAATTTTCTGATGCTGAACTGGAAAGTATTGAACGAGGAATCATGCGACGAGAACTGGTGGAGCGTGCCGAGAAAAGATATGAGAGTCAAACCATAAGCAAAGCCTTCTATGCAGATACTGAATTGACTTTCGGTGATGCAGCAATACTCCGTCACATTCGGGATCCACAAGACGGATATTTTATAAAGTCACCCAAGTCCTTTATTGGCGCAGAGCTCAAGCGTGATCATATTGAATTATTCTCTGCAGTGATCATGAAGATATTAGCTTTTATTAAGACAAGCGCGGAAAACAACATTCAAAGCGACATAGATGATATTGTTTTAGGTCGCCCGGTCAATTTTCATGGTCCAAGAGGCCAAGAGGGAAACATACAAGCGCTTGGCATTCTTGAGAGCGCGGCAAGAGCAGCGGGATTCAAAAATGTTGAATTTCTAATGGAACCAATTGCTGCAGCTCTAGATTTCGAGCGGAATCTTTCTACAAATATCATTGCACTTGTTCTTGATGCTGGCGGCGGCACAACCGATTGCTCAATGATCAAACTAGGCCCATCCTATATTCACTTGAGTGAAAGAAATTATTCGGTGCTCGGGTATGCTGGTGATCGTGTTGGAGGAACAGATCTCGATATTAAATTAGCACTAAGAAAAATCATGCCTTATTTTGGCAAAGATTCCCTATTGAACAATGGCCTTCCGATACCCACCACACTATTCTGGAACGCAATAGCGATAAATGATGTCAATGCACAGGCACGGTTTTTAGCTGGCAGCACTGGGCTTGAAATTGCCTCGTACCTTGCTCAATCCACAGATAAAAAGACACTACAACGTCTTCAACATCTTCATAAGAATAAACTAACGATTCGTCTTCACCGAAGCGCTGAACTCGCGAAGATCCACTTATCAGACCGCGACCCCATTAATCTTCCACTGCGATACATCGAACCGGAACTCGTTATTGCTCTATCTCGACATGACCTGAAAGAATCGATCCAACATGAGCTTAATGTCTTTCTCTCGCTGATGAAGGATGTGGAAAGGCAAGCGGGCGTGAAACCCAACGTTATATACGTAACGGGCGGTACCGCCAAGTCTCCCATAGTAGAGGAATGGATACGATCCCATTATAAAAACGTAGAAATAGTGGTGGGAGATGCCTTTGGAAGTGTTGCTTCAGGTCTTACCACATGGGCTCATCGAATATATCACATGTAGTAAAATGCGATAAACCGGCGCTGTTGCAGGATGCGGTTCATAGTACCTCACTACATCCTAAAGACTGGTATCCTATCGTTGTCGCCCGCTTAGATCAAACGCTAGGCGGTTCTCATTCTTTCTTGGGCTATTGTCCAGACTTTCTAGATTCATGGAGGGACCGTGTCCAATTCAAATTCACAAGGAAATTACTGGAAGACCACTTGGTTAATTGCTGCAATCATAGGTTTCTACTACATAACCGTAATCATATTTTCTTACAACTTCCCGATCAGCGATGACTTTGCACTCCTTGAATTTGTCACCAATATAGTGACATCTTCTGATCTAACAAAAAGTTTAGGGCTTCTCTATACACAACATAACGAACATATAATTATTACGACAAAACTTGTCTACCTGCTTGACTATTGGCTTTTTGATGAAATCAATTTCAAACGCCTGATACTGATCGGAAACATCTTTCATCTTGGTACTTTTTATATTTTTATAAAACATTCACCAAAAAATTTCAAACAACAACATTATTTATTTATTTTTTCTGCCTGCATGATTTTCCAATTTGGTTCTGCCGAAAGCATGCTTTGGTCAATGGCTGCAATTTCAAACTACCTGGTTATCATGCTTGCTTTGTTGACATTGAGTTTATTATCGACAGATGATTTTATCCATTACATTCTGGCAATCTTAATGTGTGTGCTTGCTGTCTTTACACAAGGAAATGGGATACTGATACCGTTTATAGCCACATTCTACCTGATCAGCCAAAAACGTTATCGTGATTCCTTCGCAATGACCATAATAGGATTATTAGTCGTTTTCATTTATTTTAAAGACTATCTGGTTCCAGAGACCCATTCCAATCCGCTGGATACACTCCACAACCTTGGTAAAATCCTGATCTTCGCACTTTCATTTACCGGATCAGCATTTGGTGTAGGAGGAGGAATTCAATATCCAATTTTAACCACTTTATCATTGATCCCAACGCTAGCTGTCGGCTCTCTTATATGGACAATAACTGGTTACGGATTTTATAAAAAAATATATTCCAATGGTAATATTTTTATCTGGTTTAATGTATTCGTAGTTTTAACATCCATAATTACTGCAATGAGTAGAATAAATTTTGGTTTATCTCAGTCCATGGTTTTTCGCTACCACATTTATTCCAATCTCGCGATTATTTCGACAGCAATGCTCATTTTGCAACTGCTTCCGATCAAGCAATATAAAGATTATGTGCTTGAACGAAACTTCAAATTTCTTGCGATATGTTCTGCTGCTTATCTAGTCGCTACATTTGTCTTTGTCCCCTATTTCTATTTTATCGTTTATTCACAGATTCGCCATGGAGGAATTATTTATCCAGATAAAGAGCAAGCATTAATGATTCTGGAAAATGCAAAAAAGAGTGATGTCTTTACTGTCCATTGAAGCAATGGACACTTTAACAGACTGCATCATGCTGTCCTTTTCGTTGAGTGTTCTATGCCCAACATACAATCAAGCAGGAGGATCACCATGGCCTATGACATCATTGGAGACATCCACGGACAGGGCGACCAACTCGAAGCACTATTGAAACGACTTGGTTACATCAGGCACAGAGGCACTTACCGCCACCCTGAACGTCAGGCAATTTTTGTTGGAGATTTTATTGATCGTGGGCCGCGACAAATCGATACGGTCATGACCGTCAGGCGCATGGTGGAATCAGGAACGGCTCTGGCCGTGATGGGCAATCACGAATTCAATGCAATCGCCTGGCATACCCCTGACCCCACGCAACCGGGCGAATACCTGCGCCCTCACTGGGGCAAGATTGGGAAAAAAAACCATATCCAGCACAGCGCCTTCCTGCGGGAAGTACAGGACAAACCCAAATTGCATCTGGAAATCGTGAACTGGTTTATGACGCTGCCACTCTGGCTGGATCTACCCGGTGTGCGGGTAGTGCATGCCTGCTGGCACGAGGACTACATGGAAGAACTGCGTCCATACCTGAATGCCGACCTGACCTTGACCCGGGACTTGATGATTACAGCCAGTCGCAAAGGCCATATGGCTTTCCGAACCGTTGAGGGTCTGACCAAGGGACTTGAAGTGCAACTGCCCGATGGCCATTCCTTCCGGGATAAGGACGGTTACGAAAGGCGAAACGTGCGCATACGCTGGTGGGAGCCTGCCGGTTCGACCTACCAGGATTTGGCCCTGCTGCCCCAAGCGGAACGTGAAAAACTGCCGGCTGTGCCTCTCAGACAGGACCCACGCTCACTCTGCGAGTCGAGCAAACCGGTTTTTTTCGGTCACTACTGGATGAGCGGTGAACCGATGCTGCAGACCCCCTGCGCTGCCTGCGTGGATTACAGCGCCGCCAGCGGCGGTCCACTGGTCGCCTATCGCTGGGACGGAGAATCCACTCTGGATGCAGGCCGTTTCGTGTGCGCGCACCAATAAAAGCACTGCTCCGCGACTACGGCCACTGCCGGAACAGGCCGGATCGAATGCACGCGGCATGTCGCTTCAGCAAAAAACCTGCGCTTGATGCACCGTCACCCGACATTTCAGCGCAATAGCTGGATGACGCTGCGCCAAGCCGACCTGTGCCTGCACTGCCTACGGCAAATGCGGCCGCTCCAGATACTGTCGGGACTGCATTTCCTGCAAGCGGCTGACAGTACGCTGGAATTCAAACTTGAGTCGCTCACCCTTATACAGAGCCAGTGGTGGCGCCGCCGCGGATAGAATCAGCTTAACGCCTCGATCATAGAACTCATCGACCAGATTGATGAAACGTCGCGCCTGATTTTCCATCTGCCAATCCATCACCGGAATATTTGAAATCAGCACGGTGTGATAACAGCGGGCGATTTCAATGTAATCCGTGGTGCCGCGCGGCCCATCGCAAATCGCCCGGAAATTGAACCAGACAATGCCATCGGCCTCGCGCAGGGTGGGAATAAAACGGCCCTCGATTTCCAGATCACCGCCCCGGTGGCCCGGCTCGGGTGCAATGTGCGTGAAGGCTTCTTCCAGACCCCGATCGGCGCGCTCGTCCAGCGGCACATAATAAATCGCCACCTTTTCCAAATAGCGCAGCCGATAATCAACACCACCATCGACATTCAGCACATCCAGATGCTGCTTGAGCAATTCAATTGCCGGCAGAAAGCGCGCGCGTTGCAGGCCATTCTTATACAGATCGTCGGGCGGAATGTTGGACGTGGTAATCAGGGTCACGCCATTGGCGAACAGTTCCTTGAGCAGGCCATAGAGCAGCATGGCATCGGTGATATCGGCGACAAAAAATTCATCCAGGCAGATCACCTGCGCCTTTTCGGCAAAGCGCCGGGCAACAACCCGCAATGGATCCTGCTGATTCTTCAAATAGTTCAGCTCCTCATGCACCGCACGCATGAAGCTGTGAAAATGAATGCGCTGCTTGCGCGCCAGCGGCAGAGCATCGACAAAGGTGTCCACCAGATAGGTCTTGCCCCGGCCTACGCCGCCCCATAGATACAGACCGCGCACCGGGCGATTGGCTGGTGTTGCCGGCTTGTCACGGCCAGCCAACCGGGCCAATAGACCGGTCCGGCGCCCGGCAGCGGCTTCAGGCGGGGCCATCAACTGATCGTAAACCTTCTGCAGGGCGCGCACGGCCTGTTCCTGGGCCGGATCATGCTGGAAACCTTCACGTTGCAGGTCGCGACGATAGCGTTCATAAGGCATGGCAAAACTCGCAATCCGAGAAATCTCGGTCTTCTGGATCGGTTACATGCTCAGGAATTGGACAGGGACGCCGGCCGGCCATGATGACGGTGCGGCAGGTACTGCGACCAGTCGTGGCTGGTATCGCCAAAGGCAAGAAAATCGGGATTGATCAGCACCGGGCGGGCGTTGTAGCGTAGCGGCCGCAATTGCAAATCGGTCAGGCGCCCGCCGGCCTCCTCCAGAATGATTTGCGAGGCTGCGGTATCCCATTCGCCAGTCGGACCAAAGCGTGGATACAGATCAGCGCCGCCCTCAGCGATCAGGCAGGATTTCAGGGCACTGCCCAGGCACTGATGATGATAGGCGCCCAATTGGCGGAGATACTCCTGCAGACGCCGGTTACGACAGGACCCCTGGCTGCTGACCACGCGTGGCGGCCACAGGCCGGGCCGCAGGGTCTGGATCGGCACCGGCGCAGCTTGGTGGCTCACCTGTTTCCAGGCACCGCCCGCGCGCCAGGCATAATGGGACACCCCTTCGACCGGCGACAGCACCAGCCCGAGCACGGCCTCATGGCGATGAATCAGGGCGATGTTGACCGAAAACTGGTCGCTGCGCTTGATAAACTCGCGGGTGCCGTCCAGCGGATCGACCAGCCATAGCCAGTCCCAGGTGCTGCGCTCGGCGAAACTGAAATCAGGCGCTTCCTCGGACAAAATCGGAATCCCTGGAGTCAGCTCGGCCAGCCCGTGGACAATGCAGCCATGCGCGGCGATGTCGGCTTCGGTGACCGGGCTCTGGTCGGCCTTGGCGGTGACGCTGAATCCCGCAGCATACACCTCCAGGATCCGGCGCCCTGCCTCACGGGCGATGGCCTGCACCGGCTCCACCAGAGCGCACAAGTCGATGTCGGGAGCGTCGGGCATGACGCAAAACACCTCGCGGATCGGTTAGCGCGCGCACACCGCGCGATTTGCTTTAATTCTACACAATCCAAACCCAAGCCGTTTGCCGGCGGAGCCTGCGCTCATGACCCTGACGTTACCCTGGTCGGACATCCATACCGTCCTGCTGGACATGGATGGCACTCTGTTGGACCTGCGCTTTGACAATTATTTTTGGATGGAACTGGTTCCGCAGCGCTATGCCACACACCATGGCCTGCCGCTGGCCACAGCCCGCGCCGAGGTGGTCAAGCGCACCCGGGCGGTGGAAGGCACGCTGGACTGGTATTGCCTGGACTACTGGAGCCGGGAACTGGCGCTGGACATCCTGACCCTCAAGCGCGAGATCGAGCACCTGATCGCCGTGCATCCGCATGTGCTGGACTTTCTCGATGCGCTGCGCGCCGCCGGCAAGCGGGTGGTGCTGGTGACCAATGCCCATCAGGACAGTCTGGCGTTGAAGATGGAGAAAACCCGGCTGGCCGGGCATTTCGATGCCATCGTCTGCGCCCATGATCTGGGTCTGGTCAAGGAACAGGCCGCCTTCTGGCCCTGCCTGGCCCTGCTGGAACCCTTCGAGCCGGCCACCACGCTGCTGGTGGATGATAACCTGGACATCCTGCGCAGCGCGCAGGCCCACGGCATCGCATATTTGCTATCGGTGCTGCGCCCGGATTCCGCCCAGCCACCCAAGCCACGCAGCGAGTTCCCGGCGATTCACGATTTCGCCGAGCTGTTGCCACTCGCACCGGCATGATGGTTTGGAACAGGAGTACGCACCATGCAGGAACTGCAAGCGGGGCATAATCGCCCGATTGACGATCATCAGATCACCATCGGCATCGTCGGTGAACCGCATGACGACTTCACCAGCCGCACGCAAATTGGTGCGCTGCTGCTGGACGGCAGCGGCCAGGCGCGCGATCTGGCCGATCTGATCAGCGCCGAGCAGCCCCGTTCCAGCGATGGCTCGGTGCTGTTCGCTACACCACCGGGCGAATTCCGCATCAACCTGCACGCGGTGCCAGCGGATATTGCCCGTATCGCTCTGCTGCTGGCGGTGCGGCCTGGAAGCGCGCCCGGCACCACCTTTGGCGTATTCAACAGCATTCGCGCCTGGCTCGGCGATGCTGCGGGCACGCCCCGGCTGCTGTTTCCACTGCCGCCGAGCACACGCGGCGAAACCGCGATGATTCTGGCCGAGCTGTATCGGCGTCAGGGACACTGGAAATTCCGCGCCATCGGCCAGGGCTTTGCCGCAGGCTTGCCGGCACTGGCCGCACATTTTGGTCTGCACCTGCCGGTCACCGCGCCACCCGCCGCGCCGGGCACACGCGAACGCCCGGCGGACAGCAGCTTCAGCGGCACCGGTTTCTGCGTCCATGCCGATGGCTATGTGCTCACCAACCATCATGTGATCGACGGCGCCCGCGAAATCATGGCCCGCTCACCGCGCCAGCGCTGCCGACTGGAGCCAGTGTTCAGCGATCCGACCAATGATCTGGCCCTACTGCGTGCCGAGGCGCCGCTCGGCGGCGTAGCCAGCTTTCGCGACGGACCGCAGGCGCGGCTCGGCGAAACCGTGCTGGTGGTCGGCTATCCGCTGGGCGGTCTGCTCGGGTCCGGACCGCAGGTCACCACCGGTAACATCAGCTCGCTGATTGGCCCCGGCGACGACACCCGATCCCTGCAATTCACCGCGCCAACCCAGTCCGGCAACAGCGGCGGGCCGCTGCTCGATGGCGATGGCACCGTGGTGGGCGTGGTCACCGCCAAGCTGAACGCGGCGCGCATCCATGAAATCACCGGTGATATTCCGCAGAACGTCAATTTCGCCCTCAAGGCAGCACTGGCGCGGGCCTTTCTGGACGCGGCCGGCGTAGACTGCCAAGGTCGGCCCTCGCGCAGCACGCGCACCGCTGCCGACATTGCCGCTGAGGCACGCGATTTCGTCCTCAAGATCGAATGTCGCAGCTAAGCACAGGGGTAAGGCGTGGTTTTCGTTTTCCGGGCCGGCGATGTTATCTTTAGCGCCGCGATCCATCCGTGAGAATACCCGCCATGAACCACCCGATTCCCGTTCCCCAGACCACCTCGCCCATCGCTCTGCCCGCTGCTACGGCGGCCTGGAGCGTGGACGCGGTACTGGCACTGTTTGAACTGCCCTTTGCCGATCTGATGTTCCGGGCTCAGCAGACCCTGCGCGAGAACTTCGATCCCAACGCCATCCAGCGCTCCACCCTGCTGTCGATCAAGACCGGCAACTGCTCCGAGGATTGCAGCTACTGTTCACAATCCAAACGTTACCAGACCGGCCTGGAAACGCAGCGCCTGCTGTCCACTGAAGAAGTGCTAGCCGCCGCGCGTGCCGCCAAGGAACAGGGCTCCGGGCGCTTCTGCATGGGCGCAGCCTGGCGCGGCCCGAAGGAAAAGGACATGGCCGCCGTTGCCGAAATGGTCAAGGCGGTCAAGGCGCTGGGCCTGGAAACCTGCGTCACGCTGGGCATCCTCAAGGACGGTCAGGCCGAGCAGTTGAAGGCCGCCGGTCTGGATTACTACAACCATAACCTCGACACCGCGCCGGAGTTCTACGGCGATATCGTCACCACCCACACCTATCAGGACCGGCTCGACACCCTGAAAAGCGTGCGCGCCGCCGGTCTGAAAGTGTGCAGCGGCGGCATCGTCGGCATGGGCGAAACCCGCCGCCATCGCGCCGGCCTGATCGCCAAGCTGGCCAGCCTGGATCCACCGCCAGAATCGGTGCCGATCAACAATCTGGTCCCGATCCCCGGCACACCGCTGGCCGAACGCACGGCGGTCGATATCTTCGAGTTCGTCCGCACCATCGCTGCCGCGCGCATCAGCATGCCGGGCAGTTATGTGCGCCTGTCCGCCGGCCGCGAGCAGATGAGCGAAGCCGAGCAGGCGCTGTGCTTCCTGGCCGGTGCCAATTCGATTTTCTACGGCGATCAGTTGCTGACCACCACCAACCCGGGGCTGGAACGCGATCAGGCGCTATTTGCCAAGCTCAGCCTGCACGGCGTCTAACCCCTGTGCGGAGCCGGCCGTGCGCCGGCTCCATGCCGATATCGCCGCACCATCATTACCTAGCCAATCACGCAGGTTAAAATGCACCACGGTCATCCCCCCGCCGCTTGCACAAAATGCGCAGGCGACATCCAGCTGGGCTTTGACTTCACTATGGCGTTTCAGCCGATCGTCAATGCGAAAACCCAGGATATCTTTGCCTACGAAGCACTGGCACGCGGCCCAAACAATGAGCCGGCTGGCTGGGTGTTTGCCCAGATCAATGAGCAGAACCGCTACCGATTCGACCAGCAGTGCCGCATCAAGGCCATTGAGCAGGCCGCCAGACTCAGGATGCCGGCGCTGCTCAGCATCAACTTCATGCCCAATGCCGTCTATAACCCGGAGCGCTGCATTCGCACCACGCTCGAAGCGGCCGATGCCTCTGGCTTTCCCATTGACCAGATCGTCTTTGAAATCACCGAAAGCGAGAAAGTCAGCGATCTGGTGCATCTGCGGGAAATCGTCAGCTATTACAAACAGCGTGGATTCAAAACCGCAATTGATGATTTTGGCGCCGGCTATTCGGGCCTGAACCTGCTTGCCGATATTCAAACCGATTTCGTCAAGCTCGACATGGCGCTGATCCGCAACATTCATCAGGACCGCATCCGCCAGATCATTGTCCGGGGCATCCTCCAAGTCTGTCAGGAACTGCCGGTCACAACCATTGCTGAGGGCATCGAAACCGTTGAGGAATTCCGCGTGCTCCAGGATTTTGGCATCGACCTGTTCCAGGGCTACTACTTCGCCAGGCCCGCCTTCCAGGCCCTGCCCGAGGTGCCGTCCAGCGTGTTTACACGCACGGAACGCGACTCTGCAGAGCCACCATGAATAACGCCCACTGGCTTGAGCGCAGCCGCGCGGCGGTCTGGCATCCCTGCACGCAGATGAAGCTGCACGACAGCGGCGCCCTGCCGCTGGTGCCGATCGCGCGCGGTGCGGGCGCATGGCTGTATGACTTTGACGGCCGGCGCTATCTGGATGCCATCAGTTCCTGGTGGGTCAACCTGTTCGGCCATGCCAACCCGCGCATCAACGCCGCCATCCACGAGCAGCTCGCATGCCTGGAACAGGTGATTCTGGCCGGCTTTACCCATGCGCCGGTGGTCGAGCTGTCCGAGCGGCTGGCGGCGCTGACCGATGGCGCGCTCGGCCATGCCTTCTATGCCTCGGACGGCTCATCGGCAGTGGAAATCGCCCTGAAGATGTCCTTTCACGCCTGGCATAACGCCGGTCAGCCGCACAAGAACCGCTTTCTCTGCCTGGCTGGCAGCTACCACGGCGAGACCCTTGGCACCCTGGGCGTCGGCGATGTCGGGTTGTACAAGGATGTCTACGCACCGCTGCTGCGCCAGGCCACCCCGCTGCCCTCGCCCGAGGCCCGCCAGGCCGCACCGGGCGAAACCGCCGCCGATGTTGCCCAGCGCGCGGCGGCGGCACTGGCCGCAGTGCTGGAAACCGAACACGCCTCGATTGCCGCGCTGATCGTCGAACCGCTGGTTCAGGGCGCCGGCGGCATGCTCATGTACGACCCCGAGTATCTGCGTCAGGCCCGCGCCCTGTGCGACCGCTATCAGGTGCACCTGATCGCCGACGAAATCATGGTGGGCTTTGGCCGCACCGGCACCCTGTTTGCCCATGAGCAGGCCGGCATCCGCCCGGATTTCCTGTGCCTGTCCAAGGGCCTGACCGGTGGCTATCTGCCGCTGTCGGTGGTGCTGACCACCGATGCCGTGTACGCGCAGTTCTATGACGAGCAGGTCACGCGCGGCTTTCTGCACTCGCATTCCTACACCGGCAATCCGCTGGCCTGCCGGGCGGCCCTGGCCACCCTGGACATCTTCGCCGAGGATGATGTGTTGACCCGCAACCGGGCATTCGCCGACCGTTTCACCGCCCTGCTGAGGCCCTTGGCCACCCATCCCCAGGCCCGGCATTTCCGCCAGCGCGGCATGATCTGGGCAGTGGACATTGCCACCAGCGCCGCAGATTTTCGCTTGCGCCTGTTCCGCGAGGCCCTGCGCCGTGAACTACTGTTGCGCCCGCTGGGCAACACCCTGTACCTGATGCCGCCCTATATTCTCAGCGACAGCGATGCCGAACTGCTCGCCGAGCGCACAGTCGCGGCTCTGGATGCGGCACTGGCATGATCTGGGACGCACTGGAAACCGACCTGGAGCACCTGAGCACCGCTGGCCTGCTGCGCCGCCGCCGCGTGCTCGATACGCCCTGTGGTCCCGAGGCACTGGTCGAGGGGCGCCGCCTGACCGCCTTTTGCAGCAATGACTATCTGGGTCTGGCCAATCATCCGGCGCTGATCACCGCCGTTCAGGAGGCCGCAGCACGCTGGGGCGTTGGCAGCGGCGCTTCGCATGTGGTCAGCGGTCACCTGCGCCCGCATGCCGAGCTGGAAGAGCGGCTGGCGGCGTTCACCGGCTTCGAGCAGGCGCTGTATTTCAGCACCGGCTACATGGCCAATCTGGCGATCGTGCCGGCGCTGCTGGAGCGCAACGATGCGGTCTTTGCCGACAAGCTCAACCACGCCTCGCTGATCGATGCCGCGCAACTGGCGCGCGCCGAGCATATCCGCTATCCGCATGGCGATCTCGAACATCTGGCCGCGCGGCTGGCGCGCAGCAGCGCCCGGCGCAAGCTGATCCTCACCGACGCGGTGTTCAGCATGGATGGCGATCTGGCGCCGCTGCCGGAGCTGTTCGAGCTGGCCGAGCGCTTCGATGCCTGGCTGGTGGTCGATGATGCCCACGGCTTTGGCGTGCTCGGTCCCGGCGGGCGCGGCAGTCTGGCCCATTTCAACCTGTCGCCGTCGCCACGCCTGATCCTGATGGGTACCCTGGGCAAGGCTGCGGGCGTATCGGGCGCCTTTGTCGCCGGTGACAGGCGGGTGATTGCCTGGCTGGCGCAGCGGGCGCGGCCCTACATTTTCACCACCGCCTCCAGTCCAGTCATTGCCGCCGCGCTGCTGACCAGTCTGAAGCTGATTGCCGCTGGCGATGCGCGCCGCACCCATTTGCAGCGTCTGATCGACCATTTGCAAACCGGGCTGGCTGGATTGCCGTGGCCGCTGCTGCCCTCGCCGACCGCAATCCAGCCGCTGCGGGTCGGTGATAACCACGCCACCCTGCATCTGACTGAAAGCCTGTTCGCGCGTGACCTCTGGGTGCCGGCGATCCGCCCGCCAACGGTACCGGTGGGCAGCGCCCGCCTGCGCATATCGCTGTCTGCCGCACACAGTTTTGCTCAGGTCAATGAACTGATCAGCGCGCTGCGCGAATTGGCGGCAAATGCTGGCGATAACGGCGAGGTGTGCGATGGCTGAGCCGATCGCGGCGCTGCCCGCCAAACAGCGGGTGCGCCGGGCTTTCGATCAGGCAGCCCTGAGCTACGACGCGGCGGCCACGGTGCAACGCACGATCTGCGACCGCCTAGGCGTCTGCCTGGAAAGTGCCGGACTGGCTCTGCAACCCGCCCATATCCTGGATGCCGGCTGCGGCACGGGTTACGGAGCGCTGGAATTGCGCCGGCGCTGGCCGAATGCAGCGCTGACACTGCTCGACTTTGCCCCGGCGATGCTGGCGGTGGCGCGTGCCCATGGCCATAGGGCCGCGCTGCTCTGTGCTGATCTCGAAGCGCTGCCGCTGGCCGGACAAAGCTGCGATCTGTACTGGTCGAGCCTGGCCTGGCAATGGAACGTGCCGCAGCGCTGCCTGAGTGAAGCGGCGCGGGTCCTGCGTCCGGGCGGCACGCTGGCGATAGCCACGCTCGGCGCCGACAATTTTCCCGAGCTGCGCCATGCCTTCGCCGCCGTCGATGGCTATGACCATGTGCTGAGCATCACGCCCGCTGCACAGCTTTTAGCCGACTGCCGCGCCGGGGGCTGGACGGTGCGGGTGTGGGAACGGCAGGCGGTGCGCCGCCATTATCCCGATCTGCGCAGCCTGCTTGGCAGTGTCAAGGCGGTCGGGGCCCGCGAGGTTGAACAGCGCCGGCCGATGCCGCTGAGCCGCTCCGCCTGGCAGAGCATCAGCGCCCGCTATGAGACGCTGCGCGAGGCCGGGGGCCTGCCACTGAGCTATGACGCGGTGTGGCTGATCGCAACCCGCTGAGAATTTGACGCCATGACCCTGCAACAGGCTTTCTTCATCACCGGTACCGATACCGGCGTTGGCAAGACCCATGTCACCTGTCTCTTATACACATCTGACGCTGCCGACGATATGCA
>OFSA01000031.1_pt1 | contig 23850 bp, 25 predicted proteins | sample 1543241 | NCBI WGS metagenome assembly OFSA01 (sample SAMN05442508, study PRJEB24371) | freshwater metagenome | isolation source: Freshwater Lake | place: Canada: Niagara | collected 2012-08-09 | reverse complement strand
AACTTTTTTAGCAGGAGCCTTTTTAGCAACTGGTTTCTTTGCAACTGGCATTGAGATATAAGTAGAGAATAAAAAATAATTACACCTTCATTGTAGAGAGGAGAAGCACTTTTTCAAGCTATTCTAGTATAATCGAGCTTATGATAATCCAGTCCAAGACTAGCATTTCTAATCACAAGAAAATAACAGATTGACATTAAAAAGAATATATTTATAAAGATGTAGTAAAATACAAAAAAAACCATAAAAAATTCAAGGCATGAAAGACAATCAAATCCTAGACACGAAGGGGATCACAAGTAAAGAAGATTTGTTAAAAAAGGGACAAGAATTATTTGGAGCTAGTATTAAATATGCAGTTTCAATAGATCATCTTTTCTCAAAGGAAAATGGGTGTATGTACCGAGATTGTAAAGGAACATGCGAAGAAAGAATCATGTTCTGTAGTGAAGAAACGGTTCTTGAAGTAGATGTTTGCACAAAACACGCAATCTATTACAAAAACAGTTCACATGTAATATTCCGATACAAATTAGGATATACTCCTATCAAAAAGTAAAAATTAGTAATTAATTCAAAAGCCTGTGATGTTTATCGCAGGTTTTTTTTATTTCCCCTAGCATTTCCGAAGCAAATCACTATATACTAAGCAATCAAAGTTGATCAGGCACGTCCCAAACAAACTAACGGGTCTATAAGTCTACTCGGCTTTTGATTCCGTTTTTTCATTTTCTCACACAGCCTATACAGGTTTTTAGCTGAACTTGTAGGCAACTAAGCGTTTCTAATCAACACGCCGTTTTCAAAGTGATCCCACGAAAAAATCAGATTTTTTGATTTTTTATTGAGAGAAAAAAAACAATTTTTTTATTAGTACCCATTTTTCACGATGACAGAAAAAAGCACAGAAGCAACAACAGTACCAACAGAAAGAATGCTTACCTTTGCAGAACTTGGTCTCTCTATCAAAACATTGGAAGGACTTGATAAAAAAGGATTTGTAAATCCATCTCCTATTCAAGCTAAGGTTATCCCTTTGCTTCTAGCTAATCAAAGAAACATTATTGGACAAGCAGCTACCGGAACTGGTAAAACTGCAGCTTTTGGTATCCCTATGATTGAAAAATTTGATCACAGAAATGATGGTCAAGTACAAGCACTTATTCTCGTTCCTACAAGAGAACTTGCAATTCAAGTTGCTGAAGAAATTAGTTCTTTGCAAACCAAGAGAAACCTCGAAGTTGTAGCAATTTATGGAGGACAATCTTATGATATTCAAAATAGAGCCCTCAAAAAGGGAGTAGATATTGTCGTAGGAACACCTGGAAGAGTAATGGATCATCTTCAAAGAAGAACACTCAAAATTGACAATATTAGTTACTTCATCCTTGATGAAGCTGATGAAATGTTGAATATGGGATTCATCGACGATATTGAAACTATTTTCAAACAAACAAACCCAAACAAGAGAGTCTTGTTGTTTTCTGCAACTATGGCAAAGGGAATCCTTTCTGTAGCTAAAAAATATATGGGAGATTACGACTTGGTTGCTATCAAAAATGATCAAGGGACAACTATTCAAACAGAACAATTCTTTATTCAAATGCAAGAAAGAGATAAGCTCGAAGCACTTTGTAGAATTATGGACAAAGAAGATGACTTCTACGGTATTGTGTTTTGTAAGACAAAGATGGATGTAGATAACGTTTTTTCTAGACTTCACGAAAAAGGATATACTGCACAAGCTCTTCACGGAGATGTTCAACAAAAACAAAGAGAAAATATTCTCAAGCTTTTCAAAGCTAAAAAAACTAAAATATTGGTAGCAACTGATGTTGCAGCTAGAGGAATCGATGTAAATGACATTAGCCATGTAATCAATTTTTCTATTCCACAAGACCCAGAATCTTATGTTCACAGAATTGGAAGAACAGGAAGAGCTGGTAAAACTGGTATTGCAATTACTTTCATCACACCTAGTGAATTTAGAAAATTCCAATTTTTCCAAAAAGCTACAAATACAATAGTTACAAAAATGGATGTTCCTAGCGTAATCCATGTAATTGAAGCTAAGAAAAAGAAATTGAAGGATAATATTGCAGAACTTCTTGAAAAAGGAGCTCACGAAAAATATGTAGCTCTTGCCAAAGAATTATTGACAGACAAAGATCCTGAACATGTATTGGCAGTTATGTTAAATATCGCATACAACAACGAATTCAACGAAGATCATTATAGTCATATCAATAAAGTACAAGCAAGTCCTACAAGTATGGGAGGTTCTTCTAGATGAGGAGCAAATGGATCTGCAAGAATTTTCTTGGCTTTCGGTAAAAAAGCTGGATACCACAACAAAGCAATAGTTGATTATATCGTAGAAGAGACAGGAATCCCTTCTAGAGAAATTGATGATGTTAAAGTTATGGAAGATTTTTCATTTATCACCGTACCTGAAGCACAAGCTGAAACAGTTCTCAGAACATTCAAAAGCCAAGCAAGTAGAGCAAAAGAAGATAGAGGAGCAGGAAGATCATCTGGAGGTTCTAGAGGTGGAGATAGAGGAGGAAGATCATCTAGCAGTAGTTTTTCAAGAAATGCTGGAAGCAGCGATAGACCTAGATCATTTGGTGGACCAAGAAATCAAGATGCACCTAAAACTGGATTTGTAAAAAAACCAAATCAAAATAGATTTAGAGACAGAGAAGCTCGATAGTTTTCCTCTTGAAAGATTACAGTAAATAAATAAAAAAGACGCTAGCAGTCTCCCTTGAGACTGTAACGTCGCCTTTATCCTGTTTTCTATAGAAAACAATACTATTTAAATGGTATGATAAAAAGACGAACTCCTATGGAGTGACTATTTTTTTACTTTATTTGAAGTCATGGTGTACCCGAAGCATGTAGCGATTATACCCGATGGGAATAGAACGCGAGCGAACGAAAACCAAAGAAGTATCCCAGAAGCATATTGGATATCTTATCAAAGAGGATTAGAGATGTTAGAATATACATTCCAATCTACAGATACCAAAGTATTTACCCTTCGAGGCCTCAGTACAGAAAATACAGCAAAAAGACCACAAGAAGAGTATGATTTCTTGATGAATATGTACAAACAAATTGACGGTAAACTAGATGAAATTCTCACAACACACCAAATAAATTTCAAACGAATTTGAAATCCAGCTGGAGTAAGTGAGTGATTCAAAAACTACTTAGACGAAAAAACAAAACAATATACCTTTGATACAGAGAAACGATTTGTATTTGCTATCAATTATGGTGGTAGAGATGAAATTGTTAGAGGAATTCATTCTTTAGTTGCACAAGGCAAAGATTTAAGTACTATCGAAGAAGAAGACCTTACAAGTGCGTTAGATCTATGAAACATTCCTCCTGTTGAACTTGTTATTAGAACAAAAGGTAAAATGGCCAAAAGAACATCTGGCTTTATGTCCCGATGGATTGGATATGCAGAACTCTATTTCACAGAGAAAATGTGTCCAGAACTTGGAATACCAGAATATCAAGAAGCACTTAAACGATTTGAAAGCGTCTCAGATTTACGTAACTATGGAAAATAATATATGCTTATTTATCTATAACCCGTTCTCCCATGAAAATCAGTATCGAAACAGCTAAATTTATCGATGTCATAGATATCGCTAGTAGATTTGTTGCTAAAAATGCAACATTACCTATATTGCAAAATATATATCTCAAAGCATCTATCGACAACCTGATCATCAGAGCAACTGATATGGAAAAATATGTGGAAATAGAACTTCCATGTAAAGTTTCTCTTGAAGGAGCGGTCACTGTAAATGCTAAAACCTTCTTAGAAATTATCAAAAGTATCGAAGAACCTATTATAGAAATTGACGCTGATCAAAGATCTCAAATAGTAACGATCAAATCAGCCAAAGATACATTTGATATCAATGGAATCGCAGCTAGTGAATATGTTGCACTTCCTGAAGTACCAAAGGATAATGTAGTAAATATAGATACTCAAATATTTACACAAGGAGTAGAAAAAGTAGAATATGCTGTTACAGAGAAAAATTTCAGCCCTATTTTGACGGGAGTTTTGATGAAAGCCAAAAAAGAAGCTGACGGAAGCAAAATAATTTTTGTTGGAACAGATTCATTTAGACTTGCTGAATACAAGAGCAAAAGCATATCAGAAGGTGAATTTTCTCTTATTGTACCAAAGATAACAATCACAGATATTCAAAAAATTGCTGAATATGGACTCAACAAAGAATGTGAAAATATGAACATATATTATTCAGAAAATTTAATTGCGTTTGAACTCACAATCAAAGATATCAAGATTGTTTCTACATCGCTTCTTATTCAAGGTAATTTCCCAGAATATGACAGAGAAGAAATTATGCCTAGAAGTTTCAATACAAAAATCCTTGTAGATAAGTCACTTTGTGAAAAAGCTATCAAAAAAATTGGAATTTTAACCAAAGATATCAATAATTTCATCCAAATAGAAAGTTCAAAAGACAGTATTATAATTTCTTCTGGGAAGACAGAAAAAGGATCTGGAAATACTGCAATACCAGCAATTATAGAAGGAGAACCTGTACTTTTTGGTATCAATGGAAGATACATCACAGATTTCATTAGAATTATGAAAGGAGATGAACTTACATTTAGAATCGTTGATAATCAAAAACCTCTTATATTAGGAGAAAAAGACGATCAAGAATACAAATATGTAATCAGACCTCTTATCAACAACTAATCCTTCCATGACTCATAAAAAGTGATTTACTCTAATAGAGATGATGCTAGTCATGATTGTCATGTGAGTATTCGTCTTTGTTATGAAACCTTTTTTTCAAAGTAACAACAAAGATTATCTCTATATAGAAAGTTGTATAAACAAGGTATATGGAGATATGAATAATTTTATGTATGCCTCATCTACAAGCAAAGGGATTATGTCCTGAGGAGTAAGTATGTTTCCAGATCAATATATTATCAAGGTAAAAAACAGTAATCAAATAGGACTAGAATACAAAAAATCAACTGGGGAGACAGGATCATATCTTATCGATTCACTGACTGGTCTCAAAGAATATTACTGTCGAAGCAATACCTATACAAGCAAATTTAGTTGAGATTTTTTTTCGCTCACTATAGACAAAAGTAATTCTGCAACAAACGGAAACACACAATGATATGTTCTTTCTTGATCAAGTACCCCATTTACAGGAGGAGTATCCATGTACCTTTGTTATGGAACAACTAAATGTAGAGAGGTTGCAAAATTTGAGGTAGATACAAGGATTCAAATGATCAAAAAAAGAAAATGCCTTACTTTCAATGAGGCAACAGGACCATGCACTAATCGAGATCAATAATATTTCTTTCTTTTCTTACTATGACTGAAATCCAAACAAACATTCCACATGAAGAACTGCTTTTTTATGATATAATGGAATATCCCGTACCTAAACAACGAGAATATTTTGTATGTACAGACAAAGCGACACAGGGTTGAGAAGAAGAGCTTAATAGTTCATCTCGAACAGTCACACAAAAAACAGTCAAAGAATATCTTACGTATATAAACAAATGGAATCGATTATTTAGATCACTTCCATTCATAAAAACAATTTACCTGTGTAATTCGATTACATTCAATAGCATTCATGAAGAATCAGATATTGATGTTTTTATTGTAGTCAAAGACAAAGCATTACGACGTGCTAGATTTTGGAGTGTTCTTATTTTTCGAATATTATGATTAAAAAGAAGTCAAACACACAAGAAAAAGAAATTCTGTTTAAGTTTTTATGTAACAGAAAGTCATCAAAATCTTTATAATATCTCTTTATCTAAAACAGATATTTATCTAGCATATCGAATTGCGCATCTTGTGCCTATTTATGAAGAAGTAGCGGGAAATTCTACGATATACAAACACAACTCTCGAATTCATGGAATGCTACCAAATAATCCTGGTAAACAAAGTATATTTCTAGATATTACTTGTACTACAGGAAGTAATAAGTTCAAAAAGATGTTAGAATTTCTACAAAAATGACGATGGGGGAAACTAATAGAACTAAGCATAAAAACACTCTGGCTACCTATCATTATTTACAAAATAAAAAGATTACATTATCAAGGACAAGACATAATTGTGAATAACTATATGTTAAAATTTTATGCTGACAAAAGAAAAAAGATCGCACTTCTTTATAAAATAAGAAGAGACAAGTTCATAACTGGTAAAAATAAAGATAACAAATAGTTATCATATACAAAAATAATAGATAACCTTTGTATATCACAATTTTTTAAAAAGGAATTGTTTTTTTTTCTATTATTCATACACCTGAAAACGAACAGTTTTTTAAGCCACCAGAATAGCAGCTTGGTAGCTACATGTGACTACGCTTATTATATCTTTTTTATTTCCTACCCATCACAAATATTATGAGAAATGTGAAAGCCGTATTTGATATCTGAAATGATACAATCAAAGCAATCGTAATTGGAAACGACGAATGAAAAGAAATAATTCTAGCAAAACAAATTGAGACAACACAAGGAATGCGCAAAGGAAAAATTCTTGATTCAGAAGGATTTGCAAACACTATAAATAAAATACTAGAAACATTCGTTAAAAAACTTTGAGGCGACTTCATAGACGAAACATTTGTGAGCATTTCTCATCCAGAAGCAATCATCAATAGAGTAGTAGAGCAAAAAAGAATTATGAGAGAAGATATCCAGGAAGAAGATGTTGATCACCTCTCTAAAGTTATTTCAGAAATTTCTCATAAAAACAATTATGAAACTATCAAGATAGTTCCTGTACATCGAATCATCGATGAAACTAAAAAAGAAAAAGATCCTATCGGAATGAAAGGTAAAAAATTAGAACTTGTTGCCGATGTATTTATGATTCCTAAGAATCTTTACAATGGACTCATTGATTCATTCGAAAGAATCGGAGTTAAAATTTCAGACATCATACCAAACATTATCGCTGCTAGCGAAATTGCATTGGATTATGATCAAAAGGATTTAGGAACTATTCTTATTGATATAGGGAAAAATCAAACAACATATGTCATCTATGAAGATGGATACACAATTGGTCATGGAGTAATCCCTATCGGAGGAGAAGATGTTACTAAAGATATCTCAATCGGTATGCAAATTGATATCAAAGAAGCAGAAAATATCAAAAAGACACATGGATCTGCAACTATCTACAAAGACCAAATACCAAACGATAGTCAGATAGATAACCTATTCTTATCAGACATAATCAATGCAAGATACGAAGAAATTTTCAACAAAATAAACAAACATTTAAAACATTTAGACAAAGAAGGAAGACTTGCAGGAGGTATTGTTCTTATTGGAGGATGATCAAAAATCCTAAATGGAGACTTACTTGCAAAAGATATCTTTAAGTTAGCAACCTTCTATGGTAAAGATAACTTTCTTAATCTCGGAGATATTTCATCAAATGTTTTGTTCACAAATGTATTGGGAGCATACATTCGATCAAATAAATACACAGAAGGAAGAAAGAGTTCATTTAAATTCAATATGAACTTTGATATTGTAAATACTATTACGAAGTTCTTCAAAAATTTGTTCTAAACAAAAAAGGCATATACCAAACAGTACTAATTATTCATTTTTAATTATTAATTTAAAAGAATGGTTATTCAAGAAATCAATCCAGAATTTATTCCAGGAGCTAAAATTAAAATTATAGGAATAGGTGGTTGTGGAAACAAAGCCTTAGATAGAATGATTACAGAAGGACTTGAAGGAGTAGGATTCGTAGCGATCAATACAGATGCTCAAGATCTTGCAAGCAGTCTTGCTGATACAAAAGTAAATATTGGACTAAATCTTACAAAAGGTCTAGGGGCTGGAGCAAACCCAGAAATTGGTAGAAAATCAGCAGAAGAAAGTGAAATGGAAATCAAAGCTATTCTTCAAGATACAGACATGATCTTCATCACATCTGGAATGGGAGGAGGTACAGGTACTGGAGCAGCTCCAGTTATCGCTAATATCGCTAAATCTATGGGAATCCTCACTGTAGGAATCATTACAAAACCATTTAGTTTTGAAGGTAAAAAGAGAGAAACTAACGCTGAAGAAGGACTCAAGAAGATGAAAGAATCTGTAGATACACTTATCATCATCCCAAATGACAAAATCTTCAATGTAATAGATAAGAAAACTACATTCAAACAAGCATTCACTATGATCGACAAGATTTTGTTCTTGGGTGTTCAAGGAATCTCAGATTTGATCGTAAAACCAGGTGATATCAATATCGATTTTGCAGATATCAAAGCAGTTATGACTGATTCTGGAAACGCATTGCTTGGTATTGGATATGGAGCAGGTGAAAAGAGAGCAGTTGATGCTGCTAGAAAAGCTATTGAAAATCCACTTCTTGAAACAAACCTTGATGGAGCTAAAAAAATTATCTTCGCCGTTTCAGGTGGACATGATTTGACTCCTACTGAAGTGAGAGAAGCAGCAGCTATTGTTGAAGAGATCATAGATCCTGAAGCTAATTTCTTCTGGGGAATGACATTCGACGAAACAATGGAAGATGAAGTTAAAGTTACTATCATCGCTACAGGATTCGAAGAACAAAGCAAAGATGATATCTTGAAAGCTCCAAAAAGAGATATTCTTGGTAGACCAACCAAAGAATCTGAAAATTTTATCACAAGAATAACTAAACAAGAAACATCTTCTTTTTCACAAAATGAAGAAGAAAAACCAGCAGTTTCAGCTGAAGAGGATTTAGAAACACCTGCATTCATTAGAAGATCTATTAATAGATAATGTCAAGTATTAAAAACGAAGAATTTCATAAAAACTTGCCAAAAGGAAAAATGGCGCTACAATTGTAGTGTATTTATATTTAGACAAGTACAACCATGAAATTAAAAATCACAACTCCAGACAAAGTTATTTTTGAAGGAGAAGTTACAACAGTAAGCCTTCCAACAGAAAGCTGAACAGAAACAATTCACAGTAAACAAAGCACACCATTAGTAACTGCTATAAAGCCAGGATTAATCAAAATTTTGACAGCTAATCAAATTCATAATAGCCATGACTTCGTCATAACAAAAAATGAAATTATCATTAGTATTGGCAAAGGAATGGCTTTTGTAGACAGCACAACTATTCGTGTAGTGGCTTCTCAAGCTACAACAATTCCAAATCACTCCAAAGATACGCTAGAAAAAGAAAAAGAAGCGATTGAAGACCAAATAAAGAAGCTAAGAAACCAAGGAAGCATCGAACAAATAGAATCATATATGACGAAATTACAAAAAATTAACGCCGATATTTCTCTAGAACAGATAAAACAATGTGCTTAAGATAAACCGAAATATGAAATAAATCTGTACTTAACAAGACCAACCATCTTCAAAGTCAGATTTTTTTCTTTGTTTTTTTGTTTCTTTTCCTTATGCTCAACAAACACTATTTATATTATTAGCATATTATGATAAAAAAACGACTTTTAAGAATAGGAGGAAGCCTGATTTGATTAATTGTGGTTATCTTGCTTCGATATCAGATTTTTTTCTTACGTTTGCCAAATCGCATCATCATAGAGGATACTGGTGTTTTTCTTAGTCCAGCAAATGGTACTATTATTGCAATAGTCACAGGAATAAACGATCCCGTAATCAAAAATCACAAAACAGTCGTAGAAAATGCTATGAAAGATACAGGTACAGGAAGTACAATGATTTCTATTATGATGACACCACTCAATGTACACTACCAAAGAGCCCCACAAACGAGCACACTTATAAATCAAACATATCAAACAGGGAAATTTCTCAATGCTATGGCAACTGGATTAGACGCAACATTTGAAAATGAATATAATGCAATGCTTTTTGAAACTCCAAATCATACCAAATTCAAAGTTATTCAAATTGCATGATTTTTAGCGAGAAGAATAGTACCTTTCTTGAAAGTCGGAGAATCCGTCAAACAAGGAGATCTTATTGGACTTATCAAAATGGGAAGCCAAGTTACTATCATCTTTGACAAAAGTGTAAATGTACAAGCTAAAGTTGGAGACACCGTTCACGAATGATTAACTATTCTAGGTTCACTCAAAAAATAATTCTTTATCATAATACCCCAAATTCATATGTACTTTGCTATTCTTTGAAAGCATCCTCAAATCAGTATTGCTGAGCTGAATCTTCTTGATCCATCACGATTTCCTAGTAGCAAAAAGGGGATTGCCCTCTTCGATACAGATCATCCAGAACGTCTAGCACTTTTGGCTGGAAGTATCAAAACAGGAAGAGTCATCAAAGAAAAAGACCTTCAAGAAGAGTTAAAAGATTGTAGAATTTTTGGTATTCAAGAAGACGCAATCGGAAAACACCTCAAAAGAACTATTGGAGTAAGAAGATTTAAACTTGTAAAAATCACTCATACTGATAGAGAAATCAAAGAAAAAGGTAAAGAACTCATAAATCTTGACAATGGAAATTTTGGAATAGTAGATAACTACCAAAATATTGGACTTTATGAAGCGGTAGATTTTGAGAAACCAGGACGTTCTATGCAAATGGGGATGATGCCATCTAAATTAGCACATCTTCTTATAAATCTAGGTACAGAGATAGATACAGAAGCAAACAAAAAAGAGATTCTGATTTGGGATCCTTTTGTAGGTTCGGGGACAACGAGTTTCCTCGCAAACTTTATGGGATACGATAGTATTGGATCAGATATCAACATCAAATTTGCTAACAAAAACATCGAACGACGAAAAACTACAGATTTTGCAGACAACGATAGAAAATTAAATTTCTTTACCCAAAATAGCACCGAAATTGTAGGTTCTCAACAACGAAAAAATTACAATAAGGTTATTATTGTAACGGAATGACGATTAGGTCCAATTGTAACCAAAACAACGCCTACAAATATAATTCAAGAATATCAAAAGCAGGTTATTGAAATATATAGTGGATTTGTAGCAAACATGATTCGTAGCAAAATTCCTGGGCTCAAAATAGTGATGACAATCCCTGAATATATAGGACAACATAATATCATAGAAGCAAGTCTCAAAAGACAAGCAGAGGAGAGTGATTACACCTTTGAAACAATATCTGAAGTATATCAAAGAGACGGTCAACAAGTAGGAAGAAGAATCTGTATTATTACACAAAAATAAAGAATCTCAAAAAATCTTTTAAGATTTTGTTTAAAAATCTCAAATTTTTACAAATATGAATCCGTCTCAATTCACGGGAGAGATAAAAATACGAAAAGACTTCGACTTCGGTCGGAGTTTTTTTAGTTTTCTATAAAAAAGTCAAATTTCTCTTGAAAAAGCATCGTCTATCAGTTGTATATACACATATCGTATGTTATTTTATTCCCTCCCGAAGTGCATGTTTTCCGTTTCTCTACACGACAAAGGTAAAGCACAAAACTATACAGACGAAGAAATTCTAGAACAAATCAAGACAAGCAATGAAGAATTGTTTGAGCATATTTATAATAAACGAAATAAAAAAATATACTCGTATGTTATGACTATCCTCAATTACAATGCTGAAGATGCTAATGAAATTGTTTGAGATGTCTTTATAGGGCTTTACGAATACAACAAAGAACACATTATAAATAGTTGTAAAAACTTCTTATATACCTCAGCACACAACAAATCTATTGATCTTATAAGAAAGAAATCAGAAGTTTATACTCACGATACATTACAGGATCAAATGACAGATCCAGAAAATGACAAGCAAAAGACAAAAATAAATCTGACCTACCAACAACAGTTGATGCAGAAATATTTGGAACAACTACAACCCAAAGAAAGAGAGATTATTCATCTATTCTATTATGAAGGCAAAAGTTACGAAGAGATAGCGGAATATCTGTGAAGCAACAAAAACACAATATGAACAATGATCTTACAAGCCAAAAAGAAAATAAAAGAATTTGTAACAAGAGAATGAACCCAAAAAATATTATCAGAATAGACCTCTTTATTACCTATTATCGAAACATATGACAGACCTCATTATTTCAAAGAAATGTTTTGTATGCGATGCTGCAGACCCAAAAACTAAAGCAAGAGTCATGGCTCATATTACTGGTGTCAAAAAAAAACTGCCAGTATCTAGATATCACAGTCGATATAAGACTGCAGTCATACCTGTTATGAGTACAGTGTTTTTGCTATGAGGATATCTTGTATATCAAAACATAAGCACTCCTATTAGAGTACAGAATGATATCGCACAAACACAAACAACAATAAATGAATTAATAACAATGATTGACAGCGAAACATTTTAATGATTTTCTCCAAAAAATATGTACAAAAAATTAGCTTTTCTTAGTATTGTTTGAGTATCTCTTATACTAACAGGATGCACCAATCGTCCTAATTTTAGAGATGGTGGAAGACCACCTCTAGATGCTCTACAAGAGACAGGAATTCCACTTCCACCACCAGACGGAATGACTTGACCAAGAGGTCCTGAATTTGATAAATTCATAAATAGAAAAATAAATGAGGCATGTCTTTCTGGTATTATGCAAACAGGAGGTTCGTTTTTTAAGGAACTAACAAAAAATGCTGTCAACAAAATGGAGAAATTAGTATTTATCAAAACAAAATTAGAATCATTGAAAACAAATGCAAGTGAACAGTCTAAACCACAAATCATTGAACAACTCAAAATAATAAATGAGATGATTACAGAGATGGAAAAACACGATATTGAAGTTAAAAATGATCCAAATATTATTTGTCGTAGAACTGAAGACCTCAAGAACATAAACAAGAATATAAGAGAGAGAATACTCTGATTATCAGGGGATATGAAGACGATTCGTGAACATGAACAAAATGAATGAGTGTTTCAACATATGAGAGAAACAATATTTTGAGAAGATCCAAAAGAAGACTTTAGTACTCCAAAAGATAAACAAGAAGAAAATGCTAATAACGAAAGAAAACAAGTACAAGAAAATAATAGCAACGATAAAGAAGATTAAAAATACCTTGAGAATAAATCACAGAAAACTAAGCTTTAAACGCTTAGTTTTTTATTATAATAGATATAATGGAATATGTAATTTGCGTTGACCAAGACAATAATGAAATATGAGTAATGGAGAAAATAGCAGCGCATAAAGGGAAATGAACTCTACATAGAGCATTTTCTGTCATACTTTCGAACAAAAAATGAGAAATTCTTTTGCAGCAAAGAGCATTAAACAAATACCATTGCCCATGACTACGAGCAAACAGTTGTTGCTCACACCCAAGACAATGAGAGCAAACTATAGATGCAGCAAAGAGAAGAATACAAGAAGAACTTGGAATCATCTGTGATTTACATGAAGGTCAATCGTTTATCTATAATGCAGATTGTGGAAACAATCTAGTAGAATATGAATATGACACGATATTTGAATGAAGGACAGAGATAAGCACAATACCATTCAATACAGATGAAGTAATGGATACAAAATGGATACAGATAGATGAGTTAAAACAATCAATGAAAGATCATCCAGAACAATATACACCTCGATTTCATGAAATAGCAAAAATTCTACGAAAATAATTTATCAGACGAATAGAGATGAATCAAGAAATACTTATAGATAAACTTACGAATCTACTCAATAGTTATCGAATTTTGTATCCCGAAAAGAAACAAAGAATTTTTTGTCGATATCTCACTCGCAAAGCACAAAAAAAACTATTATTTTATCTCAATCCACACAAAAAGTGAGTAATTTTTGGAATAAGTCATCATGGAACCAAAATTTTAGAGACACTACCCACAATTCAAATGCTTGCATATGAAAATAAAATATGTATGACCAAATTTCTCTTAGAAAAAGACTCAGATATCAAAAATATGGGAATTAAATTTTTGATTGAAACATGTATCAATATTGCAGGAAAAACCTTCTATAATTACGAAGAATTCTCACGAGAAAAACTCAAAAAACAAAAAAAAATCTTAGATGAAGAGCAACAAATTTGAATATAAAAACATTGATACAGGACTATTATTTTTTCTTTATAACAACAAAGGCATCCATAATAAATCTTCCTGGTTTCATAATTACTTTTTTATCATAAATCATTCACAAAGATCCTCAAGCATCCAAATTTATTGCATGAAAACAAGAGAAATTAGCTATAATATACGGAGCAAATTCATCCATAGTAATAGAACCAACTGATCACATCACAATAGTTTTGAGATCTTTTTTGACACAAATAAATGATTTTCTTGATCTTGTTTTCATCTTAATATCTAGAAGAGAGGAGCTCTCACCTAGGACATTTTTCCCAGATAAAGCAAGCACAGGAAAATTTGCAATTCAATATTGAATTTTAGCTAATCACAAAACATTAAAATTTTTAGTAATTCAAGACACATATCATAGATTATTTAAGACAAATTCTATATTTCAACTACTGTTTATGCCAAACATTCACCTCGCACCCAAATCTAGACCATACGAAAAATAAGCTTTTCACGAAACAATTACATTAGCATCACTCGTATTTTTTCCTCAACAGGCAAGATAAGAAGCAGGACAAAAATAAGCACCATTAACTCCTGCAATACCACCAACACTGGACACAAGATTTGAAAGAGTAGTTCATGACTGAGAACGAACAGTAATTAAGGTATGTGTAGTATCAGGGATAACTTTTATAAGAGAAATTGATTTGCCAGCGACCATTCATCCTATATGAGATATATAAGCCGAACTATATCCAACAAACAACACACAACAAAAAAATCAGATTAATCTTTTTATCATAAAAGATAAGAAATAAATAAACAACAATTAAGCTGACTTTGCCCAATCGGAAAGTTCATCGATCTTACATCAAAGTTCTTTTCAACGTTTAGTTAGACCATAAAGTATTTTGAGAGGCGTCACAGAGATTACCTTCTTTTCTATATATCACGCATGAATCAATTCATTGAGTCTTTCCGTCAAAATATTTGCACTAATCCCAGATAATGAATTTTTAATATCCGTAAACGTAGCATGATTTTCATACAAAGATTTAATAAGAAAAACATTCCACTTTTTTCAAAGAAGAGATAAGAGTGTAGCTACAGGGCAGATTTTCTTCATTAATATACATAGGAATAAAGAATAAATGTATATTACTCAATTAAAAAATAAAATCAACTTGTTTTTGATAATTAAATTAGTATTATATACTTAGTTATTATTTATAACTAATATTAAACATTTATATATAACCCTATTAAAAGATGAAAGACACTATTATCAAAGCATTAAACAACAGATACGCAACCAAAGTATTTGATGTATCCAAAAAAGTAGATGCAGAAACATTGGCAACTATAGAGGAATCATTGAGACTCGCACCAAGTAGTTTTGGATTAGAAGGACGAGGGTTTGTAGTTGTTTCAAATGCAGAATTACAAGCTAAATTGGGAGCAGTTGCTCGAAACCAACCACAACTTACAACAGCATCTCACGTAATTATTCTTTGTAGAAGTACAAAACCAGGAAAAGAATTAACATCAGGACTTATTCATAATATTATGAAAACTAGAGGAGTAAGTGAGGAAACTTTAGCTGGATTTGCTGGTATGTTAGATCAAACAGTAGAGTCTATGACACCAGAGCAACTCGCAACACGATTAGCTAAACAAACATATATAGCAAGTTGATTTGCAATGATGACATGTGCTATATTGGGAGTAGATAGTTGTTCTATGGAAGGATTCAACAATGCCCAATTTGATGAAATATTAGAACTAGATAAACTCAACTTAGCAAGTGTTACCTTACTTCCTATTGGATATAGAGATGCTTCTGATAAATATGCAAATCTTCCAAAAGTAAGATATTCAAAAGACGAAGTTATTTTCCATAAATAACGATCAAAACAAAAGACTCCATACAAAAATAAAAATAAAACAGAAGCTCACCAATTGGTGAGCTTTTTCTCTATCAAAAATTACTTTGCATAAGAGAAGCAAAAAACTATAGTCTGAAAGTAAAAATTTATTATATAGAAGTTTGTATGTCATCAAAATTAGTCATCAAAGATGCAGCACGACAACTCATCTCTAGAATAATTAGCGCAGGATTTGGATTTATAGTTACCAAAATAATGGCTACCTATCTAGGACCATTGAGATATGGTGACTGGAATTCCATTCTTAAATATTTCGCATTCTGGACAGCATTAGCTGATCTAGGTCTTTATGTATTAGCAGTCAAAAGACTGGGTGAGATCAAAGAACATGGAGATGACCAAGATCATACAAAACTTAAATCAGAATACGGAAAATTTGTAGGAACCAGAATTGTTATTATGTCTGTAATTTACTTGATTGCAATTGGTATCGCATACTGTATTCCTAGTTATAGAGCAAATCCATATTATGTCCGAGGATTACCAATCGGATTACTATTTTCTGCAAGTTTTTTATTGGCAGGAATTCAACAACTTCCTCTTCAAATTTTTTGGAAGATGGAAAAGCTTAGTATCACGCTAATCACAGCAAGAGTGACTCAAATTTTGATTCTAATTCCTGTTTGTTATATATTTTTCAGATGAATAGATTTTGCAGCACAACCTACATCAATATCAGTAATTGCATTCTGTCTAGTTCTGTTTTCAGTATTATGAAGTTGAATAGGACAAAACGTAGAAATCCATATGAGATCCAAGAAAATTCTCCCTCTCAAAATAATTTTTGATCGAGCTTTTATCAAAGATATACTCAAGAAAAATCGAAATTATTGAGTATCTTATTATCTCAGTAGTTTTCATACATTATTACCTTTATTATTACTAACGCGATTTTACCCAACGATCTCAGGAAAAGATTATTCAGGTACTCGAGGATTGGCATTGTGACTTATAGAAATCCTACTCATAATCCCATCTGCACTTGGAAATAGCCTCTTACACAAGATACCAAAATATGAGAAAAAAGACAAACTAAGAAGTATGTGAAGTCTTATGAATCTTATGATTTGGATAGGAGGAATTGCAGCTATTAACTTCCGAATTTTTGCAGATATTATTATCAAAATATGTTCAAGCAAAGACTATCTGTGATCATTTGCTTCTATAGCACAACGAGGATCAAATCAGGTTATACCATTCTTATGAATTGTATTGTTTGCAAGCTTTGTTAAACAAGTATATAATTATATATTCGTAGCTACTGATGAACAAAATGTATTATTAAAAATCAATGGAGCTGGTGTTATCGTAGGAATTATATTAGGATTATATATGATACCAAGTGGATTTGGACTTGGACGAGGACTACTAGGAGCAACTATCACACAAATAGCTATGGAATTAGTCTTTATGGGAGGAGCTATTTATGTAGGTATGAGAAAAGATATTAGTCCTATCCTCAACACAAAAATTTTGGGGAAAACTATGATATCATTACTACTATTCGGTATAATATGAGCACTAATCACATATCATATAGAAGTTAATTACACTATGTTTTTTGTACTTGCCGGTATCTTTAATTGAGCAATGCTCCTAACCTCATGGTCATCACTCAAAAAGATGGGACGCGGTTTAACTGTCGATGAAACAGGCCAAGAAGTACATCCTGAAGAAACATATGCATAAAAAATTTTATACACAATAAAATCCTGATGATTAGTCAGGATTTTATTTTTGATAAGAGATTATAGAGGTTTTCTGTTTTTCACTATAAGCATAAGACAACTGATACTAATTACTACAAATGCAATCCACGCTAATGCAGGTATTGTAATAAATCACCAAACACTTCGATCTATAGTTGTACAAGGATTTCCAGGTGCACAGCTAAAAACATTCAATGAATTCAAATATTGAATTGCGTAATGATATGTAGTCAAGACAACTCAGGCTATTGAAAAAGGCAAGATCGTATACGCAGCTTTTTCATCTTTGCGAATCAGGGCAATCCCAGATATCAAAACCAATGGATACATCAAAATTCTTGCCCATCGACAAAGGTGACATGGCTCAAAAGCTGGTCAACCAAAAAAATTACCATGAACAATATTAGCTATAGGATCTCAAAAATTAGAGAAATACAAAGACCCAAGCATAGCCAATACAGATTGTAAAAAAGCAATACGAAGATATTGAATAGATTTCATACAAAACAATAAAAAATAAATCTGATTTATTTGTATATAATACGACTTGAGAAGCTCATTTCAAGAGATTATGAATAGGCTTGACAACACGTTTAATAAGGGTACCATTTTACCACTAGCTTTTATTTTATTACTAAATTATATGGCACACGAACCTAAAGTAATTATCAAAGATGACGGTCCATATTTAGTATATGGAAGAGTCCCTTTATTTGAGGAACATTCCGAAGACGAATATCCTATACAAGATGTCGTAGCACTTTGCCGTTGTGGACATTCCAAAGATAAACCATTCTGTGATGGTAGTCATTTAAGAGAAGGACGAAAAGCAGAATAAAAAAAAGGAGTAAAGAGAGTAGTGGAGTGATTTTTTTATTGATTCTTATAAGGAGATCTATATTCTGAGTCCATTATTTTTTATTTTACTCTTTTTTTTGTACATGGAAAATCAAGTTATCGTGAAAGACAACACTGCAAATCCAGCTCCATTAGGACTTCTGGGATTTGGAATGACTACAATTCTACTCAACATCCACAATGCTGGATTTTTCGAACTCAATGCAATGATTATGGGTATGGGTATCTTCGTAGGAGGTATTGCTCAGGTTATCGCAGGTATTCAAGAACGAAAAAAGAATAATACATTCGGAGCAACTGCATTTACTGCATATGGATTTTTTTGGATTTCATTGGTAACAACTTGGATTTTACCAAAATTAAATATAGGCATAACAAAAGCTGATGAACTTTCTATGGGGTGTTTCCTAGCTATATGGGGATTGTTTACACTATTTATGTTTGTTGGAACATTAAAGATAAATAGAGCATTACAAGCGGTTTTTGGAACGCTTACTATCCTTTTCATTCTCCTTGCAGTAGGTGACTTCACAGGTATAGCAGCTATCAAAACAATAGCTGGATACGAAGGGATCATTTGTGGACTCTCAGCAATCTACGCTTGTGCAGCTCAAATTCTCAATGAGGTTTACGGAAAAACAGTATTGCCTATAGGAAAAGTTAATTAATTTCAAAATACATAAATAAAACTAAGAAAGAGAGGAGTTATTTCCTCTTTTTTTTGACTTTAAAAAAAATTCAAATATACTTAAGATGTATTTTAATTTCCCCAAAAACACATATGGCATCAATCACTAAATCACAACACCTAGGGATAGAAATGGTTCAGAAACTAACCAAAGATGTAACGACAAACCAAGAAAATAGAGATAAATTTTGTCAAGAAATAAGAAACAATATCCTATGAAAAGAGTGAGTTGAGATACATTCCTATGGGAAAGTTCTAGCATCTGTATTGGAGAATAATGAAAAAATAGACCACCTTTGTAACTATACACGCAGAAATGCAGCACGAAATATTTTAAAAATACTCACAGAAGAAGGGGATTTCAGTGAAGAAGAAAAAGCAGAAATTTGAAGAAAAGCAAGACAATGATGAGGGAAAAGAGGAGTTATCGCATCACAAAGAGTACAGAATATGAATCCTTTATGAGATCAAGAAAAAGCCATATTAGAAGAAATAAAAACATCAAATCTTCCACAACACAAAAGAGGCTCAACACGAAATATTGAAGCAATTAGAGAAGAACTTGAGACAAGAATTTGACATAATGGACACAACAAAGAACAAATTAAACACTATCTTCATGAATTGAATACATGAGAGAAAAAGAAAAATATTGCTCGAAATGATAATGAAGAAATAGAAACACTAAAAACATTATTCCAAACATATTACAATCCACCAAAAAAATTACCAACCAAAATTATTATGCAAGAATTAAATGAAAAACACAATCATAACAGAACCGAAAATGCAATAGAGGCATATATCAGGACACATATCAAAACATCTGAGCAAAAAATGAAAAATGAAAGCCCATGGACAGAAGAAGAAAAGATAGCACTACAATATTTCGTAGACAAAAAAGATAAATACAGACATACCTCAGGAGCAAAGATCGGACGTACAAATTGGGAACTTATACTTAACGAATATAAAAAAATATATCCACAAACTACGAGAACACAAAGAGCACTAGAACATAAACTCAAAAGCTTACGAAAAAAAGAGAGTATCCCAACACAAAAGAACTTACTCATAGAAATAGAAAGAAAAGATATACCAGTAGAAGCATTGAAACTATTTGAATGATATAGTAGAAAGTTTATTTTACCAGAAGAGTACAAGGAGGGGAATTTCGAGAAATATCGATATATAGAAAACAATAAATCCAAGACATACCTAGCTATGCAAGAAAAAGAACTAGAATGATTTGTAGAAAAGGATATCTACCTATATGAAACAAACAATACATGAGATAAAATTTGACATGGAGAAATTAGACGTTGAATGACGGATAAAGTATACTTCAAAGATAAGCCTTTTGTTGGATTTACCAATACAGAAGAAGGATATAAATCACAAGGATACGGAAGACAACGCATAATAAATATGAACAACATAAGTAAACAAGTTCGATGATTGACATTACATTCTTCTAGCTTGTTTAGTGACCCCAATGCAAAGAAAATACGAGAAAGATTAGAAAAAGAGTGATTAGCTGCAAAATACCAAGAAAAAGCAGAAAATTGAGCTGATAGATATTATTTTAAACAATAAATCTAAAGAAATGAAACACATACACAAAATATTAAAAAGAATATCAGTTTCCAGACAAAGAGAAAACAATATAAATACAATTATCACAGTTTTTGCAGTAATTATGATTCGAAGATGAATGCGATGATTATTAGATAAGTTTTTATTTCCCAATCACGAAATTATAAGTTATTTAGTTTCCATAACTATATGAATTATTATTTTACGATTAGACGATAAAGAAATTAACGAATTATCTAGTCATTAATTTTTAAAATATAAAAAGAGGAGTTTCAAGAGTCAAAAAATAGACCATTTTTTGCAAAATGTAAACTCCCCTCAAATTTCACCCAAAAACGCAAAAAATGCGTTCAAATTCGTCATAAATTTGCATTGAGCTGAACAAGTATCAGCTGGAGACAAAAAACACTCGAATTTGAAACGTATCCAAAGGTCACAAAAGGCTTCTTTATAACAAAACAGACCACTTCTCAAAATCAACTCTCCAGAAGAGCAGAAAAAATATAAATTGATCTATTAAAAATTATTTCTGAAAATAAAATCACAAAAATATTTTCAAAGGCTGAAATATACAGGGATCTGAAATCACCTCAAAACATACTCTACTTTGCACAAGATACATTGTGCAAAGTTCAATTTATATAATTACACTCCTCATAAGTAATATCCCTATAAAGTATAAACCTAAGAATAAATGGTTATATTATAGATTGTGCTTATGGGTTGTTGTTATATAGGTTTCTACATTGCACAATATTTATTCTTTACTACTCTATTATGGAAGGGAAAATAAATATTGAATATACAGAAAAAGAAGCGTTTAATTTATTTTTACGCTTATCTACACCAGTTTCATTATCTGAAATATCCAATAAAGATAGTACATATTGGAAATTAGCAAGAGCTTTGAAATTAGAAAATTATATAACTGAATTTAGTCCGACACTTTATGAAGTTTCACAAGATCATACACAATAAATCATCTAATTCTTATGCTATCATTTATCATTCAAATAATAACATTTTTATCATTAGGTTCTATTATATCAACATTATGTCATAGATTCACATCGACAACTTGTATTGTATTCTTTCATCACAACAATGGTTTCTGTATATACTTAACTCTATAAATCATAATAATATTTGGAAGGATATAAAAAATACTACTTAATTTGATTTATATATTCTTGTAATTCTATATCTACATCCTCCACTAAAGAAACAAGAACTTTCTGTTCTTCTCATTGTGTTTTTCATATTAATAATATAGCCCTAATGATGGTTATACTCTTTTGTAGTCATAGCATATGGTCATTCATTATTTTGTTATTATCTTTATTATTCTTTATCATAATCCACAATGTTCATATTACTCATCCTAATCATAATATTCATATCGTTATTTGTATGAATCATACTATTAGTTCGTTGTTCATATTGAAATAATACAAAAGATAAAGAATATAGCAAAAAAGAAGATGAATTATTATTATATCAACAAAAATTAGATATAGCTTGTATTGATGTTCTTACGAAATTATTAGAAGAAAACAAGAAGAAAAATACAATATAAATTGAATCTTATCACAATACGCCATTGTGCAAAGTATCCCTATCGGTCTACTACCCTTATGGTTTGCACAATGCAAAGATTACATTGTGCAAGGTTCAGTTATTGTATATTTGACATATTTTATGTATAGAATTATCTTGCACAAAAATACTTGTTTTATTGTAAATTATAGATCTAATAATTTTGTTTTTTATAGCAGATTACATTCTTAAGTAGATGAAGCCGAGGACTCCTCTCCTACTGAGATGGGTTTTTAAAAATCCTTCTTTTCAGGGGAGTCAACTCCCCTTTTACTTTACAAAAAATTCTTATTGATTTCAGTGGTGACATACATATAGAGAAAGAATAGATTTTATTATGTATACCCAAAATATATGAGCCCTACTACTCCACTTTCACGAATAGAGAGAAGAACTAAATTGGAAAAAATTCTTACAGGACTTATTTACTATTGATTGCCTGTGATTGTGCTTGTTACCTTAATTTTGGCGATGACTAGTGAACAAAATTTAGGAATTAGAAGCCAAAAACGACGAGCAGAACAAGGTATGGGACTCTTTATTATTGTCTTATTTATTAAACCAATCGCAATTCTAGGAAAAAAATATGCTCATGCACAAATTATAAGCACACAACAAGCCATCAATGAACTTAGAACCGTAATTAATTATAGCAAATCAAGCCAACGAAAAGCAAGTATATCCACGATTATAACAGTCGCTATCGATGTTATATTCAGCCTTTCTACTTATCTTATGAGATTTAGAAGACAACTTGGTGTAGCGTGTTTTTGGTTTGTATTAGCACATGCAGGATTATTACAAATATTCCGACACAGAGCAGAACTTCCGTTGTTTTTCAATATTGGAGAAACACAAATTATCACAGGAATGATTGGAATTATAGCATTGTTGGTAGCTGCGATTACCTCCAATAATCTCTCTATGCAAAAGCTAAAACTCAAGTGGAAACCTGTGCAAATGATCTCAGTATATATAGCTTTTTTCTTCGCTACTATCCATACAGGAAATATTTTTGCGCTTATTCTCCTTATTGTACTCAAGTATTTTGAGGCTAAAGAAACCAAAACAGGACTATTTGTTCATATCCACGATCACGTCAAAAAAGCAATCAAAAAAATACAAAAATAAAGAGCAAAAACTTGCGAAAAAAGGGTTTCTGAGTATAATTGGAATAGATAAAAACCAGATATTCTTTACCTAAACAAAAACCATGCAGATAAAATCAGTCTTCATCTCCAATATGATGAGCTTTCCATATACGGAAGACAGAAGCAAAGCGATTAGATTCCATACCGATGGAAACAACGCTGCAAACATATTTATCGGACCAAATGGATCTGGAAAGACTAATTTTCTCAAAATATTAAAACAAATGA